>ERZ795053.297-NODE-297-length-62825-cov-11.234810_pt1 | contig 62825 bp, 55 predicted proteins | sample MGYA00375137_ERZ795053 | MGnify/ENA primary metagenome ERZ795053 (study PRJEB30182, sample SAMN05720284) | activated sludge metagenome | isolation source: Anaerobic digester | place: Hong Kong | collected 2014-12-17 ...
ATGCAGGTTTCTCTCGATGTTGATTTAATAGAGCAGGTTATTATCAATATTATTAAGAATGCTGTCCACGCTCTCGAGGAGCGTGAGAATGGTGAGATTATTCTGAAGGGCTTCCTGAATAAGCGGGGCAGGGTAACCATTCAGGTTTCCGATAATGGGAAAGGAATTTTACCTGAGGTTATCGATAAAATTTTCATTCCGTTCTTCACTACAAAGCCCAAAGGTTCGGGAATTGGGCTTAGCCTTTCCCGCCAAATTATGCGACTGCATGGAGGTAGCATAACCGCCTACTCTCAGCCCGAACAGGGAAGTACGTTTACGCTAACATTCTAAATTACGTTAACCTCCATCTCCAGCTCAATAGCAAACTTTTCGTTAACCGAATCCTGAATTTGTTTTGCGAGTTTGAGTACGTCATTACCTTTGGCTCCGCCATAGTTAACCAGAACTAGCGCCTGGTGCTGGTGAACACCAACCTTGCCAATGCGTTTCCCTTTCCAGCCAGCTTTTTCAATAAGCCAGCCAGCCGGAAGTTTTACAAGTTCCTCGGTAACAGGATAAATTGGGACTGTGCCGTAAAAGTTTTGAAGCTTCTTAGCTAAATCAACTGAAATTACCGGGTTTTTAAAGAAGCTGCCTGCATTCCCCAGTTCCTTGGGGTCGGGGAGTTTTGCGTTTCGAATATTTATTACTGCCTGGCGAACGGATTTCAATGATTTTTCCCCGAGCTTCTTTAGCTCATCCTCAAGGTTTCCGTAGTGGGTTTTTAGGGCAGGGTTCTTTGCCAGTTTAAAGCAAACATGCGTAATAATTATTTTCCCTTTAAGTTCACACTTAAATATACTGTCGCGGTAACCGAAATTGCATTCTGGGTTCGTGTACTTGTCCATTTCAAGCGTTTCGAGGTTTAGCCCAACAACCCACTCAATACAATCCTTGGCTTCAACGCCGTAGGCGCCAATGTTCTGAATTGGCGATGCGCCAACGGTTCCGGGAATAAGCGAAAGGTTTTCCAGTCCGCCCAACCCCATTTCAACCGTTTTGCCAACAAACTCATCCCAATCCTCACCAGCACCAACCGAGAGGGTAACAAAATTGTTGTCGGAGTATATTTCCTCAATCCCCAGTATTTTAGGTCGAATAACTGTTCCGTTAAAATCCTTGGTGAAGAGAATGTTTGAACCTCCTCCCAGAACCAGCATGGGCGAATTGCTCGGAACTAACTTCACCGCATTCATCAGTTCGTTTAACGATTTCGCTTCGTAGTATTGACTTGCCTTGGCGCTCACGCCAAAAGTGTTTAAGCTGTTGAGAGGATAGTCCTGTAAAAAAGCTGGCATTTTTTTTTTCAAAGATAACTATTTACAATTTTAAATGTGAATTGAAGTTATTGTGGTTGCCAAAAATCATCTAGTTTACTTATCTTAGCAAAAAACTGCTTTGAAAAAGGTTATTCTTCTTGCTACAACCGATTTGGTTGCCGACCAGCGGGTTCACCGATCCGCATTAACGCTGCATGAAAATGGTTTTACCGTATTGGCCCTTGGCCGAAGGCTGAAGTATACACCCACAGAGGTTTCGGTTCCCTACTCAGTTCATCGTTTCAAACTCCTCTTTAACAAAGGATTCTTGTTTTACAAGTTCTTCAACGTACGGGCTTTCTTTTACCTTGTTTTCCATAGTTTTGACATTCTACTGGCAAACGACCTCGATGCTCTCCTGGCTGCGAGGGTGGCTTGTTTTCTCAAAGGGAAACCTTTGGTTTACGATAGCCACGAACTTTTTACTGAGGTTCCGGAGCTAATTAACAGGAAATTTACCAGATCAGTTTGGTTGAAGCTTGAAAAGAGCCTGGTGCCGGGGCTAAAGTTTTGTACTACAGTTTCCGAGGGGGTTGCTTCTGAACTGAAGAAAAGGTACAGCGTAAACTTTACAGTAATTCGGAACGTTCCGTTCTATAAGGAAATTTCCAAAACCGATTTTACTTCCGACGGAAAAACAATCATTTACCAGGGGGCGCTGAATATTGGTCGCGGGTTGGAAAAGTTGATTGCTGCCATGCAGCTTCTTCCACATTGTAAACTTTTAATTGCGGGGACGGGAGATATTGAGCAAAAGCTCAAAAATCTTTGCCACAATTTGGGGCTGCAGGATAGGGTTTCGTTCCTTGGCAGAATCCCCCACGAGGAATTGCACTTAATAACGTGCAAAGCAACAATTGGCGTTTCGCTGGAGGAGGATTTGGGCCTTAGCTACCACTTTGCTCTTCCCAACAAACTGTTCGATTACATTCAGGCAGGGTTACCGGTTTTAGTTAGCAATTTACCCGAAATGAAGAGCTTAGTAAGCAAGTATAGTGTAGGTTTAATTGTTGATAGCAACCTAAACGCTAGTGCATTGGCTAACCAGCTGGAAAAGATGTTAGAAAACGAAAAGCAGCTGGAACAATGGCATGCCAATGCGGTTGTTGCCGCAAAGGAGCTTTGCTGGGAGAAGGAGCGGCATAAATTGTTAGATATATTTAAAGAAATGTAAATTTCGAGTAAACTAATGGGCTTTATTGAAATGAAACCATGAAGTAGTAATGAAAGGGCTGTTGGTTAGTAAGTTAAGAAAAGTTGAGAACGAAAAAACGCGAAAAACGTATTTGATATATGCGTTTGGAACAATCGGGTTGGTTACATCTACCTTGTTTGGTATAGAAGGAATTAACCATGCAAGAAGTCTGTTTTACTCTTTCGCCTTGTTTACAATGGCTTTGGTTGTTTTAGTAAATTTTATATACTTTTTTAATACCCGAAATATCACCCTATCAGCTCATGTTATCGTTTTTACTTTTTTTATAATATGTTTGCTTCTCTTCGCTTTTTTAGGCATTAACAATTCAGGAGTTCTTTGGTATTACGTCTTTTCGGGTCTGGCAATTCTTTTAACAGGCACAAAAAAAGGCTCTATCTATATATTTCTTATAACGCTTCTCACAATCGTATTGCTGGTTAACCCACTTGGGTTAGATGTAAATGAGTATCCGTTTGATTTTGTAGTTCGCTTTTTTGCAAGTTTTGCAATCGTTAATTTATTCATTTTTATTTTTGAGTACACACGATATCAGGCGAATAAATCAAGTATGTTGTCGCTTAGGAAAGTAGAAAGGAAAAACGAAGAGCTGGAAATAGTTACCCGGAAGTTAAATAGGCTCAATAAATTGCTGATAGACGAAAAGAAAATAGTTGAGCAGAAGAATTTGCAGATTCTTAGTAGCATTGAGTATGCTCAATACATCCAAAATGCAGTTTTGCCCAATAATGAAACTATTAAGAAGCTGTTTCCTGATAGTTTTATTTTAAACATGCCAAAGGACATTGTAAGCGGTGATTTTTATTTTCTTAAGCAAATTAAAAACTATAAGCTGTTTGCTGTTGCCGATTGTACAGGACATGGAGTGCCCGGCGCTTTGATGAGCATGCTAAGTATTGCTCTGCTGAACGAAATTGTAAGAAATTCGGATATAAAAAGTTCTTCGCAGGTTCTAAACGAGCTTAGAAGGCAAATAATCGAATCGTTGCATCAAATTGGACGAAAGGGCGAACAGAAAGAGGGGTTAGATATAGCATTCTGCTCTTTGAACACCGAGGATAACATGCTTAGTTATGCTGGAGCCCGCATCCCATTATTCTTGTTTAGAAATAATGAGCTAAATATTATTAATGCCGATAAATTTTCCGTTGATATTTACTTTAAAAATGAGCTGTTCATCGAAAATCAAATAGAAATAAAAAGGGGAGACGAGTTGTTCCTTTTTTCTGATGGTTATTACTCCCAAATTGGAGAGAAAACCGACAAAACATATAAAATAAGTCATTTTAAAGATTTTTTAGCAAAGATACACCCAAAAAGTGTTGAGGAACAAAAACAGTTATTAGAGAGTGAGTTAGATGAATGGAGGGGAAGTAAGCAACAATTGGATGATGTTTTAGTTCTGGGAATTAAGTTTTAGTTAGGGATATGGTAAATCCATTCATCCAAAAGGGTTTCTAACACAATCTTTCTCCATTTGGAAGCAAATTATTTTGTGTTTCAATAAGCTGCTACTTCTTTCTTTTCTTCTTCTTTGTGGGCATTGCCTCAAGTTCTTCCTGCTCTTTCAGTAAAGTTTTCCAATCGTGCTCCGATGCTTCTGAAAAATCGATAGTTGCCTCATACTCACTTTGGCTAATTTCAAGCACAGAAATTGGATTTGGGAGAATTTTTTCAATTTCCGATAGGAGCGTTTTTTCCTCGGAGCTACAGAATGATACTGCTTTCCCCTTCCTGTTTCCCCGGCCGGTACGCCCAACACGGTGAATGTAGTTCTCGGCTACTTCGGGCAAATCGTAGTTAACCACAAATTCAACGTTGGGAATATCAATGCCACGGGCGCTAACATCGGTGGCAATAAGCACCCTGTTTTTTCCCTCCTTAAAGCTGCTCATTACCTGCGAACGCTGGTTCTGATCCTTGTCGCTGTGAATGGTTTGGCTCTCCAGGCCAACTCGTTCGAGCGCTTTGGAAACCCTTTCGGCTCGTACTTTAGTGCGAACAAATACCAGTATTTTGCTCTCGGGATTCTCTCTCACAATGTGTTCAAGGAAAAACCGTTTGTCGTCCATCTCAACGAACGCAACCGAATGCTCTATGTTCTTCGAAACGGGATCCTTGGGCGAAATATGAATTCTTACTCCATGCTGCACCAGGCCGTAGGCTAAGTCCTTAATGTTCTTGTTTATGGTGGCCGAGAAGAAGAGCGTTTGTCTTTTCCGGGGAATCCTTCGGATTAGCTGCTCCATGTCGTTAATAAATCCTAACTCTAGCATATGGTCGGCCTCATCGAGAATGAGAATTTCCACATTCTTAAACGAGAGGAAACCCTGGCTCGCCAAATCGAACATTCGGCCAGGAGTGGCTACCAGTACATCTACTCCTTTCTTTAGCATGGCAATTTGGGGCGACTGCTCAACACCGCCAAATAACCCCAAAACTTTACGGTTTGTGCCAATCATTAGCTTGCTGTAAACATCGGCAACCTGAGCGGCTAGCTCATGGGTAGGAACCATTACCAGGCATCGTGGCGAGTACTCAAACGTTTTCCCTTTTGTTGTACATAAAAGTTGAATGGTTGGAATTGCGAAGGCTGCAGTTTTGCCGGTTCCCGTTTGAGCAATGGCAAGCACATCCTCGCCACGAAGTGTTGGCGGAATGGCTTTGTACTGAATGTCAGTTGGCCGAATAAACCCGTTATTCGCAAGGTTGCGCTTCAGCGGAGCGATAAAATTGTACTGTTCAAACTTCATTTTTTTCTCCTTTATGCCTGCGAAGTTACGAATTAGAAGCGAAGGTTTTGCCAGAGGCATTCAAACAATCATCATATTTTCAGTCATCAGGAAATGAAAAGTGCTTTTACCTACTACGATTCTTTATAGATAGTCTCCATATTGCTCACTTTTAGTTGACACCTAACAAACTTATCCATAACTTGTAGTGAGAAAGCTGAAGAAATACAAAGCATATTTGAAACAGTTTCGTAGCATTTTTAGAAAGAAATATGGAGCAAAACAGGAAAGATAACATGCAGGTTATTAACAGGATACTGAGCATTAGCCCTGTTGTTCTATTTATATGGAGGAATGCTCCGGGATGGCCTGTCGATTTCGTTTCAACCAACGTGGAGGGGATAGTGGGATACAGCGCTCAGGAATTTTTGGATGGCTCAATTTTGTTTTCCGATATCGTTCACCCCAACGATTTACAGAGGGTTCAGGGGGAGGTATCTAAAAACTCGCAGGATATTGGGAGAAGCGAATTTTCTCATGAACCCTATCGGATTATTACGAAAGAGGGAAGGGTTAAGTGGTTCGATGACAGAACCCACATTCAGCGGGACAGCGCCGGAAAAATCCAATTCTACGAGGGTATTCTTGTTGATATTACGGTACGTAAACTTGCAGAGCAGCTCCTTACCGATAACCAGCGAAAGCTAAACTCTATGCATAAAAACATTCCGGGCATGATTTACAGTGCCAGGGCCGATTGGAGCGTAGATTTAATTAGCAACTCAGAAATTATTTGTGGCTACCCGGAAAGCGACCTGTTGAACAGAAAGGTAAGCTGGATTGACATAATTCACCCCGACGACAAAGAGCTGGTTTTTAATCAGGGAGCAATGTTCGAGAAGCAACCAAGCAGCATAATTCAGGAGTATAGAATTATTGCTAAGGACGGGTCGGTTAGGTACGTTTCCGATCACAAAACCTCAAAGTTCACTCCAAAAATGGATTTCGATGGGGTTGATGGTATCGTTTTCGATATTACCCGTCGCAAAAATTACGAGAACGAGCTGGTAGTTGCAAAAGAGCGTGCAGAAACCAATGAGAGGGATTTGCAGGAAAGAATTAAAGAGTTAAATGGAATATTCCGGTTAGGATTGCTGAGCGAAAAGAATGAGAATCTAAACTCATTGTACAACGAGTTTGTGAGTGCAATTGTACCTGATAGTTTTCGTTACTCAGATAAAGTTTTCGTACTACTTACCGTTAATGGAAGAAAATATTCAAATCGTAAGAATTATAGCCCAAGCAGAGATGTAGACCACCTAAGGGAGAAGATAGTTGTTTTTCGAAAAGTTGTGGGGGAACTATTTGTTTGTTATACCGAGAATCTTCCCTTTATTGAGATATACGAGCAGAATTTAGTTCAAACATACGCACAGCGCATTTCAAACATTATCGAACGAAAGCAAATGCACCAGAATATTCTGCGAGCAATTATTGAAACCGAGGAGAAGGAACGAAAAAGGGTTGCTCAGGATTTGCACGATGGGTTGGGACCTATTCTTTCCACCATAAAACTTTTTACAGAAACCTATCTTACCTCAACTGACCAAAGCTATAAACAGAAAATTGCGAGCCAACTATTGGCGAGTATTAACGAGGCTCTCGATCAGATTTCCGTAATATCTAATAACCTGACTCCCCAAATCCTCTTCGACTTTGGGTTAAAAACTGCTATTAAGTATTTTATTGAAAACATTACAAAAATATCCTCCAAAAAGTTTTCCTACACCTTCAACCTGAAGGGAGATGTTTGTAATGAGATAGAAATAACTATTTACAGGGTTGTTACAGAGTTAATTAATAATACAATAAAACATGCAAATGCAGATAGTGTTGTGTTAAATGTTTGGCAAGAAGGGAATTCCATTTTCTTGGAATACTCCGATAATGGGATTGGCTTCGATTTTTCTAAAAGTATTGGGAAGAAAGCAGGGATGGGGCTGTTTAATATTCAGCATAGAGTAAATTCATTTAACGGAGAGGTACAATTTTGCAGAGTTAAACCTAGGGGGATTAGATGCATTATTCGTATACCGTGTTAGGTTTTTAAAGAAACCGAAAAAAATGATGAGCACATTAAAAATTGCCATTGTTGATGATCACGAGATGTTCCGTTCAGGAATTAAGTTGATTCTTGCCCAGAACCAGCAGTGGCAGGTAGTTATTGAGGCTGTAAATGGTGAAGATTTTTTGTTGCAGCTAAACCATACAATTCCTGATATCGTTTTACTCGATATGTCGATGCCTATTCTCGATGGTTACCAAACCACAAAGCAAGCCTTGACCAAGTATCCCGATTTGAAAATAATTATTCTTACTATGCACAGTGAGGAACAGTACTACTTTCAGATGATTGAGGCCGGTGTTAAAGCGTTTATCCTAAAAAAATCGGGAACCGAGGAGCTGTTTCGTGCAATCGACGAGGTAGCCAAAGGCAACAATTACTTCGATCAGGAGCTGCTGAAAAGTATAGTCCTCCGTTTTAATCGTAAGGAGGTTGACGACAAACTTCACCTGAATGCTAGGGAAAAGGAGGTACTTCACTATATATGCAATGGGTTTACAAATAACGAAATTTCGTGTAAACTTTTCCTTAGCACAAAAACCATTGAGAAGTACAGAACCAGCTTACTTCAAAAAACAAACACCCGCAACTCAGCTCATCTGGTTATGTTTGCCATACAGAATAGGCTTATCGAACTGAGTTGAAGTTGCTGCTTGAGATCCCTTTCTTTAATAAAATAAACTGAATATCAGGTATATAAGATGTTTCGTAGGGTTTTCCCTACAAAAGAAGTAGTGATTTACCCAAGGTTTTGGGTTGTTAACCTATGGACTCGAGTTTTAGGGTACCATACTTTTGTAACGAGATTTACACCTGGGAGATGAGGATTCTTTTAGTTGATAGAAACGAGAAATTTAGAGAGAACCTTAAGCTGTTTATCGAGAACAGTTTAAAGCATCGTGTAGTGGGTGAGGTTTCGGATATTGAGGATTTTCAAACATCAATCATCCCAAATATCGACGTAATTCTTATGGATATAAAGAGTTCTATCCTTAATGAGTTTCATTCAGTTGATTACATGAATGATGCGAGAAGAGGATGCAGCTTCATAGCCCTATCGCAACATAAGGAGCTGGCCGATATTCAAACTTTGCTTAATGCAGGTTTTATGGGGTTTGTAAGCAAGGAATTTATTTTTCGCGACCTTGAAAATGCAATTAATACCGTTACATCTGGTCATTTATTTTACCCAAAGAACTTTGAGAAAACAAAATAATGTACCTATTAAACCCAAAAAAGGGAGGGAGAAAAATAATGGAAATAGGAGTAATAAAAGGAATGGTAAGCAATTCAACATGGATTGATTCCGAGAAAAAAACAACTTTCAAATTTGCCGAAAACAACGAGCTTACCATCAACGGCAACAGCAACATGAGGTATAACATGAGGGAGGAGAACGATCAGATTGTGATGCAGCTTGGCCGTTCTCAGTTCTATGTAGTTGAGTATGTAACTGATTTTATGCTTAACATTTACAATGAGAAGGAACGGTACGTAATAATGCCAGATTAAGCAGGCATTAATAATGAATCTTCATCAATTTGAGCTATGGGCATAGTAGATATTTTAAATGAGAAGCTGAAAAAAAACAAATCGGAACCCTCTTTCCTTAAAGAAAAGGAGCTTGAATCTGTTAGGTTCAAGGAGTATAAGTTTGTTTTTCCTGGTCAGGAGTGCGTAAATCTTGATAGTGATGAATCCGAGGAAACGACACCTCCAGAAGAAACTAAACCTGATTATTACTTCTAAATTTTCCTTGTAAATCAGATTTCTATGAGAGTTTTGATGTTTGGGCATGATTTTCAACCGTGCATTTCAGGTGGCATAGGAACGGCATGCTATGGAATTGCGAAGGGAATTTCGCAGTTTGATGATATTGATTTCCTTTTTATTGCTCCTCGCGATAAAATTAATTTCCCCAATGTTCTGGAGCAATTATCAAAGTTCAATAATATTGCAGAAAGTATTGCAGATCGTGAGCCTCACGACATTATTTACGCAAACGATTGGACTTCGTACCTGGCGGGTTCCGCTGCAAAAAAGGTTTCTGGAAAACCTTTGTTCATAAATATTCATAACTCCGAGGATGATTTTGCAGGAAATTCAGCTTCAAGAACTTTGCTTGAGATTGAAAGAATTGGAATACAATCTGCTGATAAAGTGATTGTTGTTAACAATTCAACCAACTTTAACGTGATGGAAAATCACAGTATAATGGCCGAAAAAGTAGTAGTAATATATGATACTAATGTATCGGCTAATAGCTTCGAATTAAAGCTGGTTAGAAAAGAATTAACAAAAGGAAAGTTTACTGCTTTCCGAGGGAAAATTACAATTAACAACGACTTTGAAATTTTACAACAATCATCAAATTTGATATCCCACAAAAAGCTACACTATTCAGTTGCAATTTAACTTTTCGAGTTATTGATGGAGTTATAAAAAAGGGTAAAGTGTATCAATCCACCGGTCCTCGGTAATAAAGAAATTACCCATTGCTTCCCACTCTTTTAGAATGCGTTGCTCCTTCATTTGCTCAGCAGTAAGTTCGTTCTGCTTGCTCTCTCGAACAGTATCAATGGTTTTTTGTAGAGTTTGCTGGTATGCCTTGTATTGCTGCAGGGTGTATACTGGACCGTGACCACCAATCACTGTTACGTCATCAGAGAAGTTTTGTGTAATCCATTCAATGTTCTCTATATATTTGAATGGGTTGCCTCCGTTCCCGGTATCAACGTATGGGAAGTAATTGGCAAAAAGCAAGTCGCCAACAACTAGTACTTTCGACTTTGGAAAGAAAACAATAATGTCGCCACCGGTATGCCCGCCTGTAAGGGGGATAATCTCAATTTGTTCGTTATTAAATTCAATGGTTTGCCTACTGCTTACAATAATGTTGGGTAGCGCATGTTCGGGCATAGGGGGAATTACTTTATCGCCCCTTTTTTGCTCGTTTGAGAGGTAATCGCGTACTTGCTGATGGGCAATTATTTGTAAGCCTTTTCCAATAATTGGGTTTCCTCCTGTATGGTCGCCATGTAGGTGGGTGTTTAGCAGGTACTTTAATGGTTTGTCGGATAAATTTTCTACTTCTTCAAGAATTTTGTTTGCAGTATGCTCGTAGGCAGCATCAATCATAAAAGCACCATCGCTACCCACCATTACAGTTACAGCAACCCTGTTTTCAACAAAAAGTCGAAAAATGTTTGGAGCAACCTCGGTTGAGGTAATTGAAACTTTTATGGAATCGGTTTGGGAAAATACCGCAAATGGGAGCATAAAAACCATCATTATTGTCTTCTTCATTTGTGAAATATTTTTGGTTATAATATACAGAGTAAAGTTCGCAAACAAGCTTGGTTCGCTATCAACTCATATTCTTAAAAAACAATATGTTTGTAGGGTTGTTCATTTACTGAAATATAGAATATTTGAAAAACCACAATATAGGCTAATAAAAAATGAAATTCCACTGTATGGGATTTTTTATGCGAAATTCTTGAAATACAACTTGCCAAAAACTCAATGTTTATCTGTAAACCTTTTCGCCCAATTTTTATCATATATTTACATTTTTAAACAGGAGGATTATGATCTCAAAATATTTTAGACTAATTGCAGTTTTCGCTTTAACCACAGGTTTGCTGGCTGGTTGTAACGAAAGCAATAGCAAATCTTCAACAAGAAGTAACAGGGCAAGGTCGGGGTTGGAGGTTGAAGCTATTGTTGTTGATCTGAAGCCCTTGTCACAAGGACTTTTACTATCGGGAACATTGCTGGCTGGCGAGGAGGTTGAGCTCAAGGCCGAAACAACCGGAAAGCTGGTTGAGTTTCATCTCGATGAGGGGAGAAGTGTAGTAAAGGGCCAGCTCCTAGCTAGGGTGAACGATAGCGAGGTTCGAGCAAGGCTCGAGAAGCTAAAGTCCGATTTGAAGTTAGCTCAGGACGACCTTGAGCGCAAACAACGTTTGAAGGATATTGATGCTCTAAGTCAGCAGGATTTGGACGTTGCAGTGAACAGGGTGGATGGTATTAAGGCCGATATTCGGTTGGCCGAAGCCCAAATTGAAAAAGCGGAGATTCGTGCACCCTTCGACGGTACGATTGGTTTAAGAAACGTTAGCCCTGGTAGCTTCATTGGCTCAACTACGGTTCTTGCCACTCTAATTCAGGACGATCCGCTTCGCCTCGAGTTTTCTGTGCCCGAGCGATACGCCTACGGCGTAAATATTGGCAAGGAAGTAACCTTCACCTTGGGTCATTACCCAACGCAGTACAAGGCTACAATTTACGCAACCGAGTCGGTTATCGATCCGCAAACCCGTGCATTACGGGTGAGAGCAAAATGCATAAATACCGAGCGAAAATTAATTCCTGGTTCCTTTGCCCGGGTTTCGTTGAATATTAATGGGAATGTGAAAACCATGCTTATTCCTCCGCATGCACTGGTTCCGGTTTTAGGCGGTCAAAATGTTGTGATTTCCAAAGAAGGGAAGGCAAAATTTGTGGAGGTTGAAACCGGAGTCCGCACGGCTACTGCGGTGGAAGTTGTATCCGGAATTCAACCCGGCGATACGCTGCTAATTTCTGGATTACTGCAGGTTAGGGAAGGAACTCCTGTTAGTACATCAATTGTTGATGGTTGGTAATACAATCTAAACCAATGGGCTAAAGCCTTTACTTCACTACTAATGAAGCGAAATTTATGAATCTTTCAACATTGAGTATAAACCGTCCGGTACTCGCCTCGGTGCTAGCGGTAATCGTTTTACTCTTCGGGTTTGTTAGCTACACGTTTTTGGGCGTCAGGGAGTATCCCAGCGTCGATCCTCCGGTTGTTTCGGTAAGTACTTCGTATGTTGGTGCAAATGCCGATGTTATTGAAGCGCAAATTACCGAACCGTTAGAGGCAGCATTAAATGGCATAGCAGGCATTAAATCAATTACTTCCAGTAGTGCCGACGGACGAAGCTCAATCTCAGTTGAGTTTGAGCTCGGGGTCGATATGGAAGCTGCCGCCAACGATGTTCGCGATAAGGTTTCTCAAGCTGTACGGCGCCTTCCCCCCGATATCGACGCTCCCGTTGTTAGCAAGGCCGATGCGAGCGCCGAAACTATTATGGTACTCACTGCTCAGAGTGATAAACGGAGTTTGCTGGAACTCTCCGATTTTGGTAATAACGTGCTAAAGGAGCGTCTTCAAACGGTATCAGGAGTAAGTGAGGTTAGAATTTGGGGCGAGAAACGATACGCCATGCGCCTTCATCTCGATCCCAACAAGTTGGCGGCCTACAACCTGGTTCCTGGCGATATCCGTTCTGCGCTATCGCGCGAGAACATTGAACTTCCAACTGGTACGGTTGAGGGTTACTACACCGAACTATCCATCCGAACGTTAGGCCGTATGGAAACAGTTGACGAATTCAATAATCTCATAATTCGAGAGGTGAATGGGGTCCCCGTAAAATTGAAGGATGTGGGTAGGGCAGAGCTGGCTCCTGAGAATGAGCGTTCGCTGCTTCGCGGAAATTACGGAACTCCTCAAATTGGCATTGCCATAACACCGCAACCCGGTGTTAACTACATTGAAATTGCCGATGAGGTATACAAACGATTAGATTTACTGAAACGTGAAATGCCCGAAGACATCCGGGTGAACGTAGCACTCGATATTACTTCTTCAATTCGAAAGGCTGTTAAGGAGGTTCGCGATACTATTCTTCTTGCCTTTGGACTGGTGGTAATTGTAATTTTCATTTTTTTAAGGAACTGGAGAACAACCATTATCCCTATGATTACGATTCCAATATCTCTAATTGGTTCGTTCTTCGTTATGTACATTATGGATTTCTCCATAAACGTGCTCTCGCTGCTGGGAATTGTACTTGCTACTGGCCTTGTGGTGGATGATGCCATTGTGATGGTTGAGAACATTTTCTCGAAAATTGAGAAAGGCATGAACCCCTTCAAGGCAGGATACGCTGGAACAAAGGAAATATTCTTTGCTATAGTTTCAACAACCATCACGTTGGTTTCTGTATTTCTCCCCATCGTTTTTTTGCAGGGAATAACAGGTAGGCTGTTCCGTGAGTTTGGGGTAGTTCTCTCTGGTGCGGTAATAATTTCATCTTTCATTGCTCTTACTTTAACTCCAATGATGAGCGTGAGAATTCTTGCCGACAGGAAAAAGGAAGGACGAATTGCTAGTTCAGTTGGCCAATTCTTTGAGAGGCTGTCAAAGGGGTACGAAAAAACCCTCACCATTTTTATTCGAAAACGCTGGTGGGCCTTAATTGTGGTTGCAGCCTCGGTTGCCTTAATCTTCGGTTTGGGTAGCATAATCCCTTCGGAATTGGCTCCGCTTGAGGATAAAAGCCGCTTACGAATTATGTCGACTGCACCCGAAGGAACGTCGTTCGAAGTTATGGACCAGTATGTTAGCAAGGTTGTAAGTTTTGTTGATACCATGCAGGAGCGCAAGGCGATTATTGCACTCGCTTCTCCCGGATGGACGGGTGCGAGGAATTCGGGTTTCGTAAATTTAATTCTTACCGATCCCAGCGAACGGAAACGATCACAGGACGAGATTGCCAACGAAATACAGGCTTTCCTCAATACGCAAACGCTGGCTCGATCATTTGTTACGCAGGACCAAACAATTAGAGCGGGCAGAGGGGGCGGCTTGCCGGTACAGTTTGTGGTTCAGGCACCCAACTTCGAGAGGCTCAAGGAGGTCGTTCCAATCTTTTTACGAAGAGCTCAGGATGATCCCCGTTTTCAGGTGGTTGATGTTGATTTGAAATTTAACAAGCCTGAGCTTGTTGTGGAGATTGACCGGGAGAAAGCCCGTTCTTCGGGTGTTACGGTTCGCGATATTGCCGAAGCACTACAGCTCTACTTTTCGGGACAGCGCTACGGGTTTTTTATTTACAATGGGAAACAGTACCAGGTAATTGGTCAGGCTGAGCGCAACTTCCGCGATGACCCTTCGGATATTACCAGCCTTCAAATCCGAAACGATAAGGGGAACCTAGTGGAGCTGGGAAATCTTATTACAATTACCGAGGAGAGTACACCGCCACAGCGCTACCGCTATAACCGTTACGTGTCGGCAACCTTCAGAGCATCAACGGTTCCAGGAGTAACGCTCGGGCAAGGGATTGATGCCATGCGTGAAATTTCGCACGAAATTCTCGACGAGTCATTTTCAACAACCCTAACCGGAATCTCTCAGCAGTTCGAGGAGAGCTCGGGTAGCATGTACTTTGCCTTTATCTTTGCGCTAATACTGGTTTACCTTGTGCTGGCAGCACAATTTGAAAGCTATAGAGACCCGCTAATCATAATGTTTACAGTCCCCTTGGCGCTGGCAGGCGCAGTTTTGTCGCTGTACATTATGAACCAAACCATGAACATTTTTAGCCAAATTGGTATTATTGTGCTGGTTGGTATCGTTACAAAGAATGGAATTCTGATTGTTGAATTCGCAAACCAGAAAAAAATAGCAGGACTTGATAAAACGCATGCTGTTATTGAGGCAGCTGGGCAACGACTTCGCCCTATTCTTATGACCAGCTTCTCAACCATTTTTGGAGCGCTCCCAATTGCTTTGGCCCTTGGGGCAGCTTCAACCAGCCGTATCCCTTTGGGTATAACAATTATTGGTGGCTTGCTTTTTGCCCTGGGGCTTACGCTTTACATAGTTCCGGCAATGTATTCCTATATTTCAAAACGTTCAGCAAATATTTTGCATAATGAGGAGGAGTAGTTTTTTTATTTTTCTTTTCGGATTGTTTCCATTTCTGGCTGTTTCACAGGAGAGTCTTACCCTTGAAGATGCGATTCGCATTGGGCTTGAAAACAGCTACTCTATCAAGATTTCAAAGAATAACATTCAAATTGCACAGAACAATAATACTCTGGGGAATGCCGGTTTTCTACCAAGGGTTGATGTTAGCGGAAGCCAAACGGGAAATATTCAGGAGAGATACCAAGAAAATTCCGACGGAACAAACTCAACTGTTACAGGGTTCCCAACAAATACAACTTCAGCTGGAGCGTTGCTTAGCTGGACCGTTTTCGATGGAATGAGCATGTTCCTACAGCGTGAAAAGCTAGAAATTTACTCGCAGCAGAGCGTACTTTCCCTCCGTATTGCAGTTGAGAATACGGTTGCCGACATTGCATACACGTACTATAACATTGCCCTTAACGAAAAGCTGTACAATTCGCTTAAAGACCAAATGGCCCTCTCGCGCCAGCGGTTACGCATTGCTCACGAAAAATCGAAAATTGGGGTTGGGAACGAGCTTCAGGAACTTCAGTCGGAGGTCGACTACCGGGCCGATAGCGCTCGCTACTTGCAGCAGAAAAGCTACTTGGTGAACCTAAAGGCAGAGCTTAACAGGCTGCTAACCCGCGAAGCAAACGTTCAGTTTTCGGTATATACATCCATTCCTGTTCCACAAGTTGGCGATGTTTCCGAAATCCTTCAGGAGGTGCTCGATTCAAACCCTCAAATTGCCTACGAACGATTGCAGAACCGGTTGGGCGAGCTAGACTATAATCAAGCAAAAAGTCCACGATTTCCACGTGTGAATGTAAGCGGAGCTTACAATTTTTCAAATGTTGTAACGCCCGATGCTCAACAGCAAGTGTACCGTACATTGGGGCCAGCATTTGGTGTTAACGCTTCAATTGCTCTTTTCGATGGTTTCAACACTTCAAGGAAAATTAGAAATGCACAAATTCTTGTTGAGAACCAGCGGCTGAGTTACGATGAGCTAATACTGAACCTACAGAGTAATGCGTTTAAACTTGTGAATAACTTGAATCAGGCCATTGAACTGGTTAAGGTTGAGGAGAAGTCGGTAGAGCTGGCGCAACGTAACACCGATACAGCCTGGGAAAAGTATAGGCTTGGTGCCATTTCCGATATTGAACTTCGCGAAAGCCAAAATAAGCTTCTCGATGCGCAAACCCGTTTAATTTCAGCGCAATTAAATGCTCAGGCTGCTGAGATAGAAATAAATCTTCTTACCGGAGAAATGAATGGGTACATCGGAGCTGAGTAAACTGAAATTGTTTGTGGTACTAAAAAACAAATCGTATGCAAAAATTACTTCAAGGGAAAACCATACTAGTAGCAGGAAGTAGCCAGGGTTTGGGTTACGCAGTGGCAGAAGCATCGGCAATTGAAGGCGCCAGAGTGTTTTTAGGAAGCCGCAACGAGGAGAAGTTGGGGCATGCTGCAGCGCAAATTATGAAGAATTCAGGCTCGGAGGCTGCATTCGCATTTCTTGATGTAACTCAATACGAGTCAATAAAAAGGTGGGTTTCATCTGCTATCGAGCAGTTTGGAACAATTGATGGGCTGGTGGTTAATGCGGGTGGCCCTCCGGCAGGAACCTTCGATAGTTTCACCGACGAGAACTGGTACGCAGCCTTTGAGCTAAATTTGATGAGCGCAGTGAGGTTGATTCGTGAGGTTCTTCCTGTAATGAAGAAAGCCTCGAAGGGAAGTATTGTCACCATTACGTCAATGTCGGTAAAGGAACCAATTGATATGCTTCTGCTCTCGAACGTATTCCGTTCGGGTGTTACCAGCTTGGCAAAAAGCCTTTCGCGCGATTTAGCTTCGTACAACATCCGAATTAATAATATTCTTCCCGGCAGGCTCGACACCGAAAGGGTTGCTCAGCTCGATGGGATTGCTGCAAAGAATAAGGGAGTTACAGTGAACGAAGTTCGCTCAATGTACCACGATCAAATTCCGCTTGGCCGATACGGAAAACCCGAAGAACTTGGAAATTTGGCGGCATTCCTACTTTCCGATAGAGCATCGTTTATTACAGGAACTACAATCCCGGTTGATGGCGGAATGCTAAAAACCGTTTGGTAGAAGATTGATGGAGCTAAACAAATTTGATGAAGGTTGTAATCCTCGCTGCAGGGGCTGTTCGCATCGTGGATGGACCATGCAGGAGAGTTTGGCGCAGAAGCAAAGTTTTGTAGAAAAGAAGCTGGCTCAGTGGAGCGATGTGGTAAAACCAATTGTTTCGGTTGAGGAAGAAAAAAGGTGGGGGTACCGCACTAGCGTTACGCTGTCTGCCGCATGGATAGGAAACCGCTGGTTTTTCGGAACGAAATCGATGGACGAGGTAATTCCAATTCACCAATGTCCGGTTCACCATCCTTTAGTAAATAAAATTGTTGAAACTTTAACCGATAAACTTCCATCTGCTGATATTTTCCCTTTGGCATTTCTTGTTGTAACTAAAGCACAGTGTGTGCTTATTGTAAAAGGAAAATCGCCAGAGAAAGTCGATTATATTTCTGAGGAATTAATTGATGAGCTCAAAGTTATTGGTGTTGATGGTTTTTGGATTCACTTTAACCCATCGGCCGGGCGACGACTTTTTGAGAAGGGCGGATGGGTTCACGTTTTTGGAAACAGACTCTCAACCGATTCGTACGGATTGTGGTACGGTTCATCATCGTTCCAGCAGCAAATTCAGGAACTCTACCACCAAACGCTCGATATTGCTGAAGATTTTTTGAATCCCGACTCCTTTTCGTATGTTTTCGATTTGTACTGTGGAACCGGAACCTCCCTTCGCCGATGGCGAAAAAGGAACGTTCAATGTGTTGGCGTGGAAACCAGCGGTGAAGCTTTAGAGTGTGCAAGTTTGAATGCGCCTGGCGCTATACTTCTTCGTGGATCCTGCATGCTACGAATACCTCAGCTAACAGAATTTCTGCTTCAGCAACTTTTCCTCTCAAAGAAAATTTTAATGTACGTTAACCCTCCCCGAACCGGAATTGAACCCGAGGTTTTGGAGTGGATTACCAAAATAGCAAAACCTCAGCGCATAGCTTACCTTTCCTGCAGCCCGGGAACTTTGTCAAAGAATGTTCAATTTTTAACCAAGCGAAACTACTCGCTCAAGGCTGCAATTCCGTTCGATTTCTTTCCTCAAACTCACCATGTTGAATGTTTAGCTCTGTTCGAAAAGGAAGTGTTTTGAACTTCAAGTTGTTTCTCCTTTTTGGCTTTTTTACTTGTAAAGCTTGATTTTAAGCACCATTTTTATTACTTTGCAGAAGATTAAGATACTTTCTACATGAGTGAAACCATAATACTTGAGGAAAACTACGTTAAGTTGTCGTATATACCTGAAAGAAAGTTGGTTCAATTGGTTTGGAACGGTTCTCTTACAAAGGAACAGTACCAAAGTGCATTTATTTCGGCGCTTGATTTTCAGAAGAATGCTCAGGTACCCATTTATAATTTTTTATCAGATACCAGGCGGCAGGGTATGGTTAACCCGGAAAACCGGAAGTGGTTTGAAACAGTAATGTTACCACAAGCCCTGAAGCAAGGATTAAAACGTGGTGGCGTGATTTTCGATGGCACTATTTTTAAAAAGTACTACCTTAACTTAATTCTTCAGGCAACAAATAAGTTTAAGTTCACCCTGCGTTTGTTCAACTCCATTGAAGAAGCGTACGCATGGTTTGCAACATTCGACGATTAGTTTGTATAGGTTCTAAAGCAAACGAGGGTGACTACAATTTGTAACCACCCTCGCTTTCTTTGTGCAGCAAAACTATTCATACTTTAATATCTCGGACGGGTTCCTTCGTGCTGCTTTCATTACCTCGTTGCTTATTACTAAAATAGCAATTACAGTAATAACCAAAGGAACCAGTATATATATTGGGGCGTTAATTGATGCGCGGTATGCAAAGTTTTGCATCCATGTGTCAATAGCGTAATATGAACCAACTAGTGCTATAACCGTTGAGATTCCGATAAGTTTTAAGGTATCGGCAAAAAGTATGAGAGCGATTTTCGAATCGGCTGCACCCAACGTTTTTCGAATTGCAATTTCCTTCGTTCGTAGTGAAGTTGTGAACGATACCAAGCCAAGGAGCCCAAGGCACGAAACAATTATTGCTAGTATGGAGAATGAAATGAGTACAATTCCGGTTTGCTTCTCGCCCTTATACAAGTTGGCTAGCTCATCCTCAAGGAAGAAGTACTCAAATGGGAATTCAGAAAATCGTTTCCATATTTCTTCCAGCTTCGCAATACTCTCCTTCTCTTTCCCTTTTACGAGGTTAGCTACAACAACTCCCTCCCAGTTCCCGGGCATAAATGTTAGCACCACGGGTGATATTGGGCTTTGAAGCGACTTAATGTGGAAATCTTCAACTACACCTACAATGTTGAAGGGTCTATTATCCCCACCGGGGTGCATAATTCTTGATTCAAGCGGATTTTCCAAATCCAGAACTTTAACTGCAGTTTGGTTGATAACAACTGCGAAGCTGTCGGATGGAATTGTAGCATCCAGAAATCGTCCTTCTACCAATCGTAATCCCAGCGTTTGCTCGTACCCAGGTGAAACCCACGCTTGATCCATTGAGTAGGTTGTTCCGGGGTTGGGGTCGTTTTCCAGCAGCATAGCATTCAGGCTGAAGTTTCTTCCTGGAATTGAGTTTGCATTAGCTATGCTGTGTATCCCTGGTATTTTCAGGGCTTCCTGTTTGAATGAATCCATGTTGCGCTTCAACCCATCGGAGCGTTTTATTATAAGCTTATTCTCCTTCTCAAAACCTAGGTCCTTGCTTTGGTAGTAGCGCATTTGAATGTAAACCGCTGCTGTGGCCAGCAGAATGAAAATGGTTACAGTAAACTGCGACACAACCAGGATACTTCGTAGCGTGCTGCTTTTTGCCCCGCGACTAAGTTTCCCTTTCAGAATGCTGGTAGGGTTGAACGATGCCATGTAGAATGCGGGGTAGCTTCCGGCCAGAAGGCCAACAAAAATGGTGAATACAAAAAGAATTGGAACTATGAACCAGGTTTTAAAGTAGCCAACCTGAAGCTTCAACCCTAAAAGGTTGTTGAAGGAGGGTAGCGTTACTTCAACAATTACCAGCGCTACCAGCAGTGCGATAAAGCTTACAATTATGGATTCGGTGAGGAATTGAAGCACCAGCTTGTTTTTATTCGAACCAACCACCTTGCGCAGGCCTACCTCCTTCGAACGACCTGCTGAACGTGCCGTGGCTAAATTCATGAAGTTGATACAGGCAATAAGGAGAATTAGTATTGCAGCAGCAGAAAAAATGTAAACGTAAAGTATGTTCCCGTTGGGTTCAATCTCATACTGCAACTTCGATTTTAAATGGATATCTTTCAGTGGTTGAATGAAGAAACCGTAGCTATTACCGCTGCTTTCAAACTCCTCAATGGTAACATTTAGTGCCTGTTGCAATTGCGGTCCAATGTATTTTATTAGCAATTGCCTGAGTTTCCCTTCAAACTCTTGGGCGTTGGTTCCTTCCTTAAGCCTAACGTATGTGTAAAAATTATTGGAAATCCAAAATTCGTTGTTTGCCTGACGAGGGTACGAAATGAGCGATCCCAGCAAACCAAAATGGAAATGGCTATTTACGGGTGGGTCTTCCATTAGGCCGGTAATTTCAAAGAAAGTAGAGTCGTTCTCAACACGAATGCTTTTGCCAATTGGATCCTCGTTACCAAAATACTTTTTGGCAGCCGATTCGGTCATAACCATGGTGCGCGGACGATTCAAAACGGTTGTTGGATCGCCCTTAATCAGCTTGAAGTTGAAAACTTCAAAGAAGGTTGAATCAACGAATAGGAATTCTTCCTCGTTAAACTTCCTGTCGCCCGACCCAATTAGCCAATCACCCATTTGCCGAAATCGGGTTGCAATTTCTACTTCAGGAAATTCCGTTGGTAGTGTTTTTGCCATTGGGGCACACGAAACAGCCATGTTTATTGGCTCTCCTCTAACACTCCCTCTTACACCAATGCGGTAAATTTGCTCATAATTTGCATGAAACTTGTCGTAGCTAAGCTCATTAATAACGTAAAGGAAAATGAGTAAACTTCCTGCAATGCCAATTGCTAACCCAAAAATGTTGATGAATGAGTAAAAACGATGCTTCTTAAGGTTTCTGATTCCGGTTTTAATGTAGCTGTCGAAGATTGACATATTTGTTGGTTTTTTGTGGTTTTTTATTCCTAATACATGGTTCTATGTTTTTTAACAACCACCGTGCCATGTAGGTTAAGGTGTATGCTTACAGGCCTTTATGTTGTGTGTTGGGAAAGAAATAATAACCGATTCCGAACAACGGGTGTACGATACCGAACAGAAAAAAAATGGAAAGAATTTCGAAGTATACTTTAGTGTATACATCCAGCAGCTCTATGTTAATTGCTTTTTTTGTTGACTTCTACTTCCTCTCTAGTAGAACCACGTTTTCAACATGGTGAGTGTGTGGAAACATGTCAACCGGCTGAACTTTGGCAACCCTATACAAATCGGAGAGTAGGCTGATGTCGCGCGCCTGTGTGGCCGGGTTACACGAAACGTAAACAATCCTGAAAGGCCACGATGCTTTTACAGTTTCAATAACATCAGCATGAACACCGGCGCGAGGCGGGTCGAGAATTATCACATCGGGACTACCATGTTCCTCAAAGAAAGTTCTGGTAAGAACATCCTTCATGTCACCGGCAAAGAAATGGGTATTATTTATTCCGTTTATTTGGGAGTTAATCTTTGCATCCTCAATGGCTTCGGGAACGTACTCAACTCCAACGACTTTGTAGCATTTTTTTGCAATAAAATTTGCAATAGTTCCGGTTCCGGTGTAAAGATCGTAAACTGTTTCTTTTCCCGTGAGGGAAGCAAATTCACGGGTAACTTTGTACAGCTCGTAGGCTTGCTCAGAGTTGGTTTGGTAGAAACTTTTTGGTCCAACCTTGAACTGTATTCCCTCCATCTCCTCCATTATAAAGTCGTTTCCGTGGTAGCAAACAACGTCTAAATCGTTAATATTGTCGTTAAGTTTTGAGTTTACTACATACATCAGCGATGTAACCGACGGAAATTGTTGTTTAATATGCTCCAGAATTGCTTCAATTTTTTCAGTATCGTTTTCTGAAACCACAAGAATTACCATCACATCACCTTTTGAACTATTGCGGATTATCAGGTTTCGGAGAAATCCTTCTCGGGTTTTAAAGTTGTGAAATGTGTACCCGTTTTCTAGCGCAAATTTTCCTACGGCCAAACGAATTGAGTTCGAAGGTTCGGGCTGAAGAAAACATTCGCGAACATCAAAAACCTTATCGAACATTCCCGGAACGTGATAGCCAAGAACTGAATTTTGCTCTATTTCATTACCACTTTGGATTTCGTTGCGGGTGAGCCAGCGTGAAGCGCTGAAGGTAAATTCCAGCTTGTTACGGTAGTGCATTGTTTTTGCAGAACCAACAATTTTACTGATTTCCGGCAGGTCAATTCGTCCAATTCGCTTCAGCTGATCGGAAACCTGTTTCTGCTTGAATTCCAGCTGCATTTCGTACGGAAGACTCTGCCATTTGCATCCGCCGCAAATTCCAAAATGTTGGCAAAATGGTTCAACCCTGATATCTGAAAGTTCGTGGTAAGCAGTAATGTAGCCTTCCATGTAGCTTTTTCGCCGCTTGGTAACCTGAATATCCACCAAATCGCCGGGAACTGCAAACGGAGCAAAAACAACTTTTCCCTCAACACGGGCAAGCGCTTTGCCTTCGGCAGCAATCTCTTCAATTCTTACTTTTTGGAGCAATGGATTTGGTTTACGTTTTCTCACTTTTAGTACTTTTGGGGTTGAACGAAAGTTGATTTGAGATGTTTCTACTAAAAATTAGCGCACAAAGTTAATAAATATTAGCATGGATTCACTTACACATATTGTTCTTGGTGCAGCAACCGGCGAGGCGATTTTAGGGAAGAAAGTTGGAAGTAAAGCGCTCGTTTGGGGAGCAATTGCCGGTTCGGTTCCCGATTTTGATGTGGCCGTTACTTGGCTGTTCGATCCTGTTAAGGCGCTTTTTGTTCACCGCGGATTCAGCCACTCAATATTTTTTGCCGTTTTAGCGGCTCCAATTCTGGGTTGGATAATCTCAAAAATTCATAGGGACGCAACTTTTCACCAGTGGACATTCATGTCGCTCGTCGCAATTCTCATTCACTCAACCATCGACTGCTTCAACACGTACGGAACTGCTCTTCTCGAACCATTCAGCAACGCCCGGTTGGCGCTTGATTCTATCGGAATTATCGATTTCACGCTTTTAGTTCCCCTCGCAATTTTTGTTTTGGCCATTCTGTTTTTCAAACGTGGAAATAAAATCCGACAATTAATTTCTTATGCTGCACTTATTTTTACTATGATATTTGTTGGGCTAACAGTTGCCAATAAGCTTCATTTGGAACATAATGTAAAGAAACAACTTGCGGAGCAAAACATTCAGTACACTCGGTTAAAAACTGCACCACTTCCAATTACAAATCTGCTTTGGCTTGTACTTGCCGAGGATTCAGTAGGTTACCATTACGGATACATAAGCAATTTTGATAAGAAAAAGATTGATTTTAAATATATAAATCGGGATGAAGCAGAACTAAAAGATTTGAAAAACAATAAAGAAATACAAGAGTTAATTCGCTTTACAGATGGGTTTTACGCTGTAAGAAGGGATTCGAAAAATTTGGTTTGGCTGTACGATTTACGTTTTGGAAGCATGGCCTTCGACGAGGAAGGGGAGTGGTACGTATTCTCGTTCAGCATCGATGGAGATTCACAAAACCCAACCATTTCCCGGTCGCATCCCGACAGAAAATTCAACAGTAAAACTTTTGCAAACTACTGGGAAAGAGTTTTTAGGGATATATAATCTTAGACTTGGAGTTTGAATTCTGGTTAGCTTTTACACCTCAAGAATTTCAAATGATAAAAAAATCCCAAAAAATAAATTCCAAGTTTCATATATTCAGCAAATTACTTTTTTTCCACTAATGCACGAGTAAAAGTTTGCAATTCTCAGTTCACAGTTTACAAGAAATATTTTTAAAATTTGCTAATTGCTAATTGCCAATTGCCAATTGAAGACTGTAACTGATCACTGAATACTGATTACTGATTACACCTCGAGAAAGTCAAACGGATGAAGACAAATGTCAAACGTCAAAAGTTTGCCCTCCGCCAACTGCCAATTGAAGACTGCCAACTGATCACTGATCACTGAATACTGATTACCGATTACTGATTACCGATTACCGATCTCCGAACCTACTCCTCGTCAATCACAAAAATATCCTCATCGGGTTTTTTCATGAGGTACTGTTCGCGGGCGAATTTTTCCAGATTCTCGTTGTTGGTTCGCAGCTCTTTAAGCCGGTTTCTGTCCTGCTCAATCTTTTCGATGTAGTATTCTCGTTCCTTCTCGAGTTTACGGATATGGCGAATCTGGCGAAAAACATCAATCCAGCTGCTGCTGTCGAATAGCAACATCCAAAGCACAAAGATCACAATGGTAAGAAGATACTTATTTCTTAGCCAGGGGTAAATCTTTCTCCAAATCGCTGCTACTGTCATTTTTTTATAAATTATTTTGGAGTTTCCTAATACGCAAATTTACTTAATTTAACCAATCACTCAATCATTGATTACTGATCACTGATCACCGATTACTGATCACCGATTACCGATCACCGAACACTTAAAACTATCCTCCTCCAAAAACATGAATCACATCAACCTTATCGCCATTTGTAAATGAGCTGGTTGTGTAGTTTGCTTGTTTTACTAACTCCCCGTTGATTCTTACAATCAGAAGTTCAAAAGTAAATTTTTTCATATCAAGAAGTTCGCTAACTGTAAGCGAGTTTTTCTCAGTTTCAATTTTTTCAGCAGCGTTGTTAAGAATTATCTCCATCATCTTTTAAGTTGTAAGTTACCATCTTACAATAAACAGGGTAACATCCTACTTGGTTTAAATCTACCGCAAAATTACCAAAATTATTCAATGACTCGAAATCAAAAAAAGTTCTCAGCCGGCAATTCTCAGTTGGCAATTTTTTTGCAAACTGAAGACTGCCAACTGCCAACTGCCAACTGCCAACTGCCAACTGCCAACTGCCAACTGCCAACTGATTACTGACCTACCTCCTTCTCCCTTCGGCCATTCTTACAATTCTGGGTTGAAAAACTGCAATAACTTCAACCAAATCCTGCTGCAGCTTCATAACATCCTCGATGTTCTTATATGCCATGGGCGATTCGTCCAGATCACCACCAATAAGTTCAACTCCGAATTTTTCGAGTGCGGACTCGAGTTCGTTCCAGCTGAATGTTTTCATTGCCTGCGATCGCGACATGCGCCTGCCGGCTCCGTGCGAGGCTGAGTTTAACGAATCGGGATTTCCTTTTCCTCTGATAATAAACCCGGGATGAGCCATCGATCCGGGAATAATTCCAATCACACCTTTCCCCGCAGGAGTTGCTCCCTTGCGATGTACAACCGAAATCTTGCCGTTCGGCAATTTTTCCTTCCACGCAAAATTGTGATGATTTTCAATTCTTGCGGTTGGTGTTAGCCCTAAACCTCCTGAAATTTTCTGGTGGATTTCCCTGTGGTTTGCCGAAGCATATTCTCCGGCCAGGTTCATGGCAATCCAGTATTCGTGTCCTTCCTCTGATGAAAGATCGAGCCAGGCTAAGTGCCGTGCTTCCCTTGGCAGGTGAACTTTCCCCATGGCAACTTTTGAGTAAAAATTGGCAACTTCGTTGCCAAAGCCTCTCGACCCTGAATGGGAGAGAAGCGCAATGTAATTCCCTTTTTTCAGGTTCACCTCGGGTGCATCGGTAAGCACGTTCAGCTCGCCCCACTCCACAAAATGATTTCCTGCTCCTGAAGTTCCAAGTTGACTGTACGCCAAATCGCTGTGCTGACGAATAAATCGGGTAGCTTTCCATTCACTTTTATCGAAAAGTGAGGTGTCGATATGATTCTTGTTTTTCGTTCCTACTCCAAAAATTGTGTGCTGATAAAGTAGGTTTCTAAGTTTAACTCTCACTTTATCATTTTGGGTTGGATCCATCGGAAAAACCGACATGCACATTCTGCATGCAATATCAACTCCAACTGCGTATGGTATTACAGTTCCTTCGTTTGTGGCGAGCACACCTCCAATTGGTAACCCGTAACCTTCGTGAGCATCGGCCATCAACGCTCCGGCTATGCTAATTGGGAGGCTCATGGCTCTGTCCATCTGTTGAATAGCGCTGGCTTCAATTTGATGTTCGCCGTAAGTTGGGTAGGGAAGAGGAGTTTCCCTTAGGAAAGTATTCTGTTTATTTGTTTGCTCTTCGTACTCAACTTTTTTCTCCTGATATTTTTCTCGAATTATTGTAGAGATTTCCTTCAGCGGATGATTTTCCCAAACCTTTCCATCCGGATTCTCAATCATTCCTCGAATTGCGTTCAGAATATCAACTTTGGAAAGAGTTTTACGTTTTAGAATCCTGTTTGCTTCGCGACCAATAGAAATTAAAAGTTCGGGATGAGAAATCCCTAAAAGTTTGAGATCCTTGTTGTTAATCTTCGCTTTCTTCACAGGAGATGGAATTCTGAAAATTACTTTGCCGAAATTCAATTATCATCTTTCAACTTCTCTAACCTGCCGCCACAGTACTTACAGAATAGTGAGTCAATATCATGATTTGTTGAATTGCAGTTGCTGCAAACCCGTTTCGACTCTTCAATTTGAGCTTGCTTTGAAAATTCAACGGTAATAATTCCTGTAGGCACAGCAATAATTGAGTAACCGGTTAACATTAAGATTGATGCAAGCAATTTCCCGGCAAAGGTTACTGGAGCAATATCACCGTATCCAACGGTTGTAATGGTAACAACCGCCCAGTAAATACTTTCGGGAATGCTGGTGAATCCGTTTTCAGGTCCTTCAATCAAGTACATTAATGTTCCAACAATGATAACTACTGAAAAAACGGAAACCATAAAAACAAAAATCTTGTATCTGCTTGCCAATAGCGATCTTGAAATAACTTTTATCTCTTTTATGTACCGCTGAAGTTTTAGTATTCGGAATACTCGTAAAAGCCGAACAGCCCTGAATGCTAGGAGAAATTGAAGTCCGGGAAATAGGAAGATTAGGTAGGTTGGGAAGAATGAAATAAAATCAACAACTCCCAGAAAACTTTTGATGTATAAAAATGGTTTTGGGGAAGCGTATAGCCTGACGATGTACTCAAACGTGAATAGGAAGGTGAGTATCCATTCGCTTAACCGAAGCAGGTTTCCGTGATCTTTGTTTATTGACGGAACGCTCTCCAGCATTACAACTATGAGGCTTAAGAGAATTGTGTAGAGAAGCACAATATCGAACAATCTTCCTGCCCTGGTGCTTGTTCCAAAAATAATTTGGTAGAGCTTTGTCCGTACTCTTTGGTTAAGGTTCATCATTTATCCTTAATTAGAAAATGTTTGCGATTTTCTAATCGTCATTAGAAAGAAAAAAAGGCAGAAATATGTTTAAAGCAAATTATATTACTTTCTCCACAAGGTAGTGGTTTCTGTCGGCGGCGCTACGTGAAACAAGCTCGCCCAGAAAACCAGCAACAAAAAGTTGAACTCCAATAACGGCCATTATTAGAGCGATGTAAAAAAGTGGTTGATCGGTAACTGCTCGGTATTTTAGCTGATGGAACTGAGCGTAAAGCTTGCTGCTGATTAGCCAAATGGCAATTCCACCCCCAAAAAGGAACATGAGTGTTCCCAAAGTACCGAAAAGGTGCATGGGTTTTTTCCCGAATCGGGAAACGAAGATTACAGTAAACAAATCGAGGAAACCGTTAATAAACCGTTCCCAGCCAAACTTGGTAACACCGAATTTTCTTTCTTGATGCTGCACAACCTTTTCGCCAATTCGTTTGAATCCGGCTTGCTTTGCAAGCACTGGAATGTAGCGGTGCATCTCGCCAAAAATTTCAATACTTTTTACAACTTCGCTTTTGTATGCTTTTAGTCCGCAGTTCATGTCGTGCAGCTTAATTCCGCTCATCATTCGAACGGTTCCGTTGTAAAGTTTGCTTGGAATTTTTTTTGAGAAAAGCGGGTCGTAGCGCTTCTTTTTCCAGCCCGAAACCAGATGGTAACCTTCCTCGGTTACCATCCGGTAGAGTTCTGGAATTTCTTCTGGACTGTCCTGCAGGTCAGCATCCATGGTAAAAACAACATTACCCTTCGATTCCTGAAAGCCAACATGCAGCGCAGCCGATTTGCCGTAGTTACGACGAAATTTTATTGCTTTGATAAATGGATTCTCTACTGAAAGTTTTTCAATTACCTTCCAGCTAGTATCGTTACTACCATCATCAATCATAATAACTTCGTAGCTATAATTATAATTTGCAAGCGTACGCTTAATCCAGTCGATTAGGTGCGGTAACGATTCTTCCTCGTTATAAAGAGGTACAACTATTGAGATATCCATTTTATAAAAATTATTCAGCCGATGGGGTTTCGTCAAAAATTGGCGCTTCTTTTTTTAGGAAAATTGAGGTTATCAATGAGAAAACAGTGCCCATCATAACAAAACTAAACACAGATGAAAGTACCATGAAAACAGGGTTTTGAAACTTTTTAACCATGTCCATAGCCGTTTCAATCTGGTCGTCGCTCATACCCATTTCAATGTAGGTCTCCTCTATCATTGTGTAAACTCCATCCATGTATCCTTTATCGATAACTGATGTTAATAGGAAGAAATATAAACCGTAAACAATTGAAGCAAAGAGTGAAATTAGTACTCCAAATCCAAGGGCTTTGCCGTACGAAATATTTCCGCCTAAACTATCGTCACGGTAACGAATGGTTCCATAAACTATTACAGCAACAATTATTGCGTAGTTTAGTAAACTTACCCAGAAAGGTGGCTTGTAAACATCCATTACGTATTGCAAAACATGCATGATAATGAGGGCTAAACCAAGAATAAGACCGTAGGTCATGGCTGGTTTTGTTGAGCTAATGCTTTTCTCTTCCATTGGTTGATTTTTTTAGGGATTTAAAAAACAAAGATATTAGAAAAACTAAAAAATGCGATAAAAAACTTTTGTTTGGGCTAAATTTGTTAGTACCTTTGTGCCGGGTAAGTCTTATACGACCAGCTCCTGTTGAATCCCCCCAGGACCGGAAGGTAGCAAGGGTAAACGGTTGTAGCGGTGCGATATAAGTAGCTTACCCACTTTTTTTTATACCTGCCCGAACAATTCAATATTACCGGTGCGCTGCACCTAGGTTACTATATCAGAAGTATTTCTTACCAATATCTACGGTGCTACGCACCTATATCAAATTATTATAACGCAAGCTGCAGAGCACCTGCCTGAACGGCAGTCAGGGCGTAAATATTTGTAAAATATTAACAAGTAAAAGGGCAAAGGTGCAGCGCACCGATAATATTAAAAATTTGTTAACAACATTCCATTAAAACGAGAAAGAACCCTTTTGTTTACAAGTATTCACTCCCGGTTACCTTTCTTCCAAGTACAAACGGTTCAACCGCACGATTGAATATTCCCTGAACGTAAGCTATGGCCATTCCGAAGTTTGTAACAGGAATTCCTGCATCAATAGCAGGTTTTAGCCTGCTAAATATTTGTTTGCGGGTAATTACGCAACCACCGCACTGAATTACAATGGAGTAGTCAGTAATTGGTCGGGGCAGCTTATCCAGACCGGAAACTACTTCATACTCCAACCTTTTCCCTGTAAAATTACTTATCCATCGAGGGATTTTAACGCGACTAATGTCATCACATGAAACGTGATGTGTGCAGCTTTCTAAAATTAAAACCCGTTCGCCATCCTTTAACTCTGAAATTTTTGGAGTTCCCTTTATGTAGCTATCAAAATCGCCCTTTAGGCGAGCAAGCAGAATGCTGAAGCTGGTTAGCGGAATATCGCGGGGAATTGACGCATCGGCCTTGGTGAAGATTTGGCTATCGGTTACTGCAAGCGCCGGACGAATTCCTGTTTTCCGCAGGAATGCATCAACTTCTCGTTCTTTTAGAACGATTGCTACTGCATCGTTATCGAGCGCATCGCGAATGGTTTGAACCTGCGGAAGTATTAGCCTGCCTACAGGCGCTTCAACATCAATTGGCGTGATAAGAAGTACTATATCGCCGTACTTTACCAAATCGCCTAGTAACGTTGGCGTTTTGTAAGATGACTCAGGAATTGAAACTCGAATTGCATTTACCAAGTCCTCCAAGCCATTCCGTTGTGTTGCGCTGACTTCAATTACACGGGGATTTCCAAGGTTCTTCAAAATGTCATCCTTGAAAAATTTGGCTATTGGGGCAATGTCCTGCTTACTGTGAACAACCACAAACGGAGTTTCGTTTTTTCGGAATTCATCAACCAGCATGGTTTCAAATGTTCCAAGAACATTGTTCGCCAGAACAAGAATTGCCAAATCAATTTGCTTAATGGTTCCGAGAGTTTTTTCGATGCGAAGGTTGCCAAGCTCCCCAACATCGTCAATTCCGGCAGTGTCAATCAGAATTACCGGGCCAAAACCAGTAATCTCGAACGATTTTTTTACCGGGTCGGTTGTGGTACCCGCATAATCGGATACGATGGCAACATCCTGTCCGGCCAGCATGTTGATAAGTGAACTTTTACCGTTGTTCCTACGGCCGTATATGCCAATATGTGGTTTGCTCTCTTTGCCTTTGCTCATAGCTTTTTAGCTTTTGGGCAAAGATATAAGATTTGGCGTAAAATTTTTTTAAACAATGTTTAAGTGAAACATAATTTAATGTAACTTGCATCCACTTTTTTATGAAAAATTCTAAAAACAAACCAAAATGAACCAAGTTATTGTACGATTATTTTTGGCGGCAGCAATAGTATTGGGACCAACTTTTGCAAATGCACAGATTAAAGGGCTACTGAGGGATAAGGCTCTGAAAACCATTTCAAAAAAAGTTGAAGGAGAAGAAGAAAAACAGCCTGAGGCTCAACCCGAGAACCAACAGCAAGCCGATGAACCTGCACCGCAACGTTCAAGCAGTCAGCCTAATTTCTTAGAGCGCAAAATGATGAGCGCCATGGGGCTTAACAATGTGAAGTACGAGAAGCAGTACGATTTTTCGTCGAGCATGCTCATGGAAATTGAGGTAGTCGATTCGCTAAGCAACAAAGAAAAAGTTTTGTACTCAACATTCTATAGTCCAAACGACAAGAGCTACGCTCTTGTGTTTGATGGTGTTGATAAAGAAACAGGGAAAAAGCAGAAGAGTACCATAATTTTCGACACTAAGAACTGGGCCATGCTTATTCTTGGCGACGACGGCGTTGAGCGTAATGGTATGGCTCTGTACATTCCTCCCGATAGCGCTGCCATGGAGAGTGAAAGCGAAGAAATTACTGAGGAAGTTAACCCTGAAGAGTTTGTTCATCCATGGTACGCACCAACTGGTAATAGTAAAACAATTGCAGGATTCAACTGCAAGGAGTACAGCTATGTAAATCCGGAAGGAAGTGTGAACCTTTGGGTTACCAACGATCAGAAGTTGAACTTCTCGAACGCTTACAGCTACATGAACGGATTTCAAGCGTTAGCATCCGGAGGATGGGCATACGGAATGGGAATGGTTATGGAAATGGTGTTTAAGGATGCAAACTCCGATGCCAGCACCCACATGATTGTGAAAGAAATTCTTCCCGAAAGTTTTAAAAAATTAGATATTTCCGGATACAACATAATTGGAATGGGTGGGCAGCAGTAACTTGCTTTCTAAAGAATCAAAAAGCTCATCGAAAAGGATGAGCTTTTCTTTTTTCAGTTTTTCATTTGAAAAATAGCCAATATTACCTTAGATTTACTTCAACAATATGCGAATTGGGTTGTTGATTTGAGAACAAAACACAATTTTAGGGTATGGATTCACTTTCGTCGCTTGGAAATATCGATCCACAAACTTTAGACGAACTTTACAGGGAGTACCAAAAAAATCCCAATTCTGTTGACGAGAGTTGGCAAAAATTCTTTAAAGGATTCGATTTTGCCTTAGCTCACTTCGGCACCAATGGTGGCGAACTCTACGATGCCGAAGTGAAAGTTCTGAACCTAATAGATGCGTACCGGAAAAGGGGACACCTTTTTACCCAAACAAACCCGGTTCGAACACGAAGGAAATATTCACCAACACTCGATATTGAAAACTTCGGATTGAACCAATCCGATTTAGAGTCAACGTTTCAGGCAGGGAAAGAAATTGGAATTGGGCCAGCAAAGCTGAAAGATATTGTTGACCATTTGAAGGAAACCTACTGCAAATCAATTGGTGCAGAGTATTTGTATATTCGTGACAATGAAGTTGTTTCGTGGATAAAGGAGAAGGTTGAAACCTCACGGAATCAAACGCAATTTACACCCGAACAAAAAAAACACATTTTCTTTCACCTTAAGCAGGCTGTTGGATTTGAGCAGTTTATTCATAAAAAATTTGTTGGACAGAAACGATTTTCGCTCGAAGGAGCCGAGTCGTTAATCCCCGCACTCGATGCGGTGGTTGAAAGGGGAGCCGAGCTGGGAATTGAGGAGTTTGTTATTGGAATGTCGCATCGCGGAAGACTTAACGTTCTGGCAAACCTTATGCAAAAACCGTACGAGCATATTTTTAACGAATTTTTGGGAGAGGAGTACGACGAGAATGTGGCGCTTGGCGATGTGAAGTATCACATGGGCTACAGCAATTCGGTTAAAACTGACACGGGGAAAACAGTTACGCTAAATCTTGTCCCAAATCCATCGCACCTCGAAACGGTTGCTCCTGTTGTTGAGGGACTGGCTCGCGCCAGAATAAATCGGCTTTACGAGAAGGATTTTAAACGGCTTGCGCCGATTGTTATCCACGGCGATGCAGCAATTGCTTCGCAGGGTGTTGTTTACGAAACAATTCAGATGTCGCAGCTCGAGGGTTACAAAACCGGAGGAACCATTCATCTTACCATAAACAATCAGGTTGGTTTTACCACAAACTATCTCGAGGCACGAAGCAGCACGTATTGTACAGATATTGGCAAAGTAATTAAAGCGCCAATTTTACATGTTAATGGCGACGATCCCGAGGCTCTGGTTCACACCATAAAAATTGCCATGGAGTACCGGCAAAAATTTCACACCGATGTTTTTATCGATCTCCTCTGTTACCGTCGCTATGGCCACAACGAGGGCGATGAGCCACGATTCACTCAGCCTATTCTTTACAAAGCAATTGAGAAACACCAAAATGTTAGGGATATTTACTCATCGCAATTGGTTGCTGATGGAATTTTTTCTTTGGATGATGTAAAGGTTGCAATTTCTGATTACGATCAGATTCTGGAAATGAAGTTGGAACTAGCCCGTACAATCAAAAAAGTTAAAATAAAGCGTTTCCTTGAGGATGAATGGGAAGGCGTGCGCTACTCAAATCCTGAGGATTTTGAAAGTTCTGATTTTACTGGAGTAGAAAAAGATTCACTTCTAAAAGTTGCTGGAAAAATCAACAGTTTTCCCGAAGGGAAAAATTTTTTTAGGAAACTCGAAAAGCTGGTAAGCGATCGAAACCTTATGATTGCTGAGAATCGGATTGACTGGGGAATGGCTGAACTGCTAGCATACGGAACGTTGGTGAACGAAGGAAACCCGGTTAGGTTAAGCGGTCAGGATAGTGAGCGTGGAACATTTTCGCATCGTCATTGCGTTTACTCCGTCGAGGATTCGGAGGAGAAGTACTATCCAATCAAAAATATTTCAGAGAATCAGGCTGCTTTTCATGTGTTCAACAGTCCGCTTTCGGAGTATGGTGTTATGGGATTTGAGTACGGATACTCACTGGGAACTGTAAACGGACTAACGATTTGGGAGGCACAGTTTGGCGATTTTCACAACGTTGCTCAGGTAATAATCGATCAGTATATCAGCTCTGCTGAGGACAAGTGGGGACTCGGTTCCGGAATTACACTTCTGCTTCCGCATGGATTCGAAGGTCAGGGCCCGGAGCATTCCAGCGCACGAATCGAGCGATTTCTCACTCTTGCCGCAAGGCAAAATATGCAGATTACAAATATTACAACTCCGGCAAATTTTTTCCATGCTTTACGTCGGCAGGTAAAACGACCATTCCGTACTCCGCTGGTGGTGTTTACGCCCAAGAGTTTACTCCGCCATCCGAAGTGCACGTCACAAGTTTCTGATTTTACCAGCGGAGGATTTCAGGAGGTTATTGATGACCCAAACACTGACAGAGAAAAAGTTCTTCGCGTAGTTTTCTGCTCAGGGAAAGTTTACTACGATATGCTAGAGCGCAAGGAGTTCTTTGATGCACGCGATATTGCATTGGTTCGCATTGAGCAGCTATACCCATTCCCCGAGAAGCAAATAGAACAAATCATTAAGAATTACCCGAATGCCATAAAATGGCTGTGGGTTCAGGAGGAACCCAAGAATATGGGTGCGTGGAATTTCATCCGCGATAATATCACAAGTGTTCCACTTGAATTGGTTTCTCGTCAGCCAAGCGGTAGTCCTGCGGTTGGGTTGAGCAAAATTCATGCAAAGGAGCAGCAGGAAATTATTGGTAAAGTTTTCCGCAGGTGCGATTGCGAGCTAAAAAATAAGTACTGCGGATTGCAGTGTAAAGTTGGAAGTCACAAGGAGGAGCGTGAAGCTCAGTATAAGTTAATATAACTGTTTACGTATTTTTTGAATTTTTTTTTGTGTCTAATGTGTCCCTGCCTACCGGCAGGCAGGTAATGTGGTAAACTATGCAAGTCGAAATAAAAATCCCCAGTCCCGGTGAATCCATAACCGAAGTTGAAATTGCCCGTTGGTTGGTTGACGATAATTCCTGGGTGGAGAAAGATCAGGAGGTTGCCGAAATCGAATCGGAAAAAGCAACGCTTCCGTTGCTGGCAAGTCATAGCGGTGTAGTTTCAATTAAGGCGAATGAGGGAACCATAAAAGTTGGGGAAACTGCTTGTACAATTGATACTGAAGCCAAAAAAGAAGCAAAGTCAGTAGATAAGGAAAGTAAAATTGAAGCAAAGGAAAAAATCGAAGAAAAAGTTGTTGAGAAACCTGCTGAAAAAATTCCGATAAAGGTTGAGAATCATAAAGTAAAAGTTACTCCCCTTGCGCGAAAGTTGATGGATGAAAAGGGTTTAAACGTTGATGATATAATAAACGGATTGAAAAAAATATCAACAGAGGAAGTAAATTTAGCAGTATCTGGTTTATCTGTCCAAAATGTTGAGAAAAAATCCACAGAACGAATAGACGAACGGACAACCATGAGCCAGCTCCGAAAGAAGTTGAGCCAACGTTTGGTGAGCGTAAAAAACGAAACGGCAATGCTTACCACCTTCAACGAGGTGGATATGAGCCGGGTGATGGAAATCAGGAGGCAGTATCAGAAAGATTTTCAAGAGAAGCACGGAATTAAGCTTGGTTTCATGTCGTTCTTCACCAAATCAGTGATTGAGGCACTTAAGCAGCATCCAATGGTGAACTCACGCATTGAGGGCGATGAAATTGTAACACCAAACTATTTCGATATCGGAATTGCCGTTCAAACTCCAAAGGGATTAATGGTTCCCGTTCTGCGCAGTGCGCAGGATTTGAGCATTCCACAGATAGAAGCTGAGGTTGCTCGTTTGGCGGAGAAGGGTCGTTCGGGCAGAATCGGACTCGATGATCTTGAGGGCGGAACATTCACCATTACCAACGGAGGCGTTTTTGGTTCCATGATGTCAACTCCAATTCTCAATCCTCCGCAATCGGGAATCCTGGGAATGCACAATATTGTCGACCGGCCTGTTGCCGTAAACGGCAAGGTGGAAATCCGCCCAATGATGTACATTGCGCTCAGCTACGATCACAGGATAATTGACGGGAAGGATTCCGTTGGATTTCTTGTTAAGGTAAAGCAAATGATTGAAAACCCGCAACAAATGCTGGTTGGTGGGGTTAATCCCGAAAGGTTGTTGCTTGGAATTTAGTTTTTTTCGCCGCGAAGTATGTAGAAGAAACCCTTTGCCGGGTTATACCTTTTTTCGCCAATGTCCTCCAGAATGTAGTAGTAAATTCCATCTGGTACATCTTTGTTGTAATCGTTCTTGCCATCCCATTTTATCACGTTGGCTTCGTGCTGGTATACAAGAGCTCCTGAACGAGCAAAAACTTTAAAAGAAAGTTTAGTCGTTCCACTGGCAATAACTTCATAAAAATCATTTACTCCATCGTTGTTTGGAGAGAAAACGTTGGGTAGCGGGTTGAAATCAATTTTGTCAGTTCCAAAAATTGGTTCAAGATGAATTATTGGGTTGAAAATAGCAACGTATGTGGAATTATCAATATTTGTAACACGTAATCTCACGTTGTAATCGCCCCCATTCTCAAAAGTATGATAAATGTTTGGGAAATCGCCCATTCCGGGTTCAGGAAAGGTAATGCCTACCGGCTTCTCATCGTTTATTGTCCAGTCGAAACGCCATGAACCAATGCTGTCAGGATGGTTAAAATGAAAATCGAAAGCGCTTCTGAAAACTCTCTTTAGCGATGCAAGTTCGCCAAGTTCTTTATCGAGGCTATCTAGAAAAAGAGCAGCAGTTACATTGATAGTTGCCTCAAGAGTATCGGGGTTTGGGTTGCTGAAAATTAATCGTACAAAGAATTCGGATGAATTCGAAATATCAAACTGGTATGTAACCGGATTAGTTATAAAATCCTCCCCGTTTATTTCCCACTTGGTGAATGTTGCGCTGGCGGGAAGAATATCTCTAAATTCAACGAAAGCAGTGGAATCACTAAACTCATCGGGAGCAGGTACTCCAAGTAGTTCGTAATGAAAATTCTGTGAAAAAGTGTTCGTAACAAAAAGGGTTGAAAATACAACTGTTACTATTGCTAAACTTAATAATCCCTTTTTCATTTGATGCCCATTTAAGTTGTAAATATAGCAAATGCAATAAAAACTACGCTAAATTTTTTGGGTTAATTTCTGAACAACCCTGAATTTGTTAAAGAATTCTTTGGCGAAAACCCTTAGTACAGTGTAACCAGGTATTGCCAGTAACATTCCGAGTATTCCGCCTACACTTCCGGCGATCAGCAGTACAATAAAAATTTCTAGCGGGTGTGCGTTAACGCTGTTTGAAAATATAAGTGGCTGGAAAACAAAGTTGTCGATTAGCTGAACGGTGCCAAAAACTATTAACATATAAATTATTAGCGGTACCATTTGGGTTGAAAAGTTAAGATCGAGGTTTGTGGCAATCCCAATAAGAACACCAATTATTGTGCCTGCGAGAGGTCCAACATATGGTACTAAATTCAGTATCCCGGCAATTAACCCGATTACCACAGCTGTTTGAAAATTCACTCCAACAATGGTGAGCCCAATGGTGTCAAGTATCATGATTAGAGTGCTCTGAATAAAAATACCGATAAAGTACCTTCTCAAAAGCTTATTGATACTTATCAATGCATGTCGAAGATTCTGCTCCAGCTTTGCGGGGAAAAGAATGGCAACTCCATCAAAGAAAAGGCTCTCGTCTCTAAGAAAGAAGAACGTTATAAAAGTAACTGAGAATGCAGTAATAACAAGATTCCCTAGCAGGCTTGCAGTGGAGCTGAATAAGTCCGATAGCATTCCAACGTGGAATACACTTGATATTTTATCGATGAGAAAATCCTGCAACGAAAATTCCCTTGCGCTAGCCGGCAAGTATTCACGTATGAATGAGTCAAACTGGTTAATTGGTTCGTTAAAACTTGCTATCATCTGGGGAACATTAACGGAGCTTAGCTGGTTAACCTGGTTAATTACCAGTGGAATCATTACCCGAAAGAATAGTATAAAAAGCATCCAGAGTGTTAGTAGTGCTAGGGTTGCTCCTATAATTTTTGGTGGATGCCAACCCTTGATCTTAATTTTTGAAACCAGATCGACAATCGGTTTTCCAACCAACGAAAGTACTGCTGAAATAAGGATGTAGGCAACAATGCTGCTGAAGTACCAAAGTAGGAAAAGAATAATTGCCAGCGTTGTGGCAAGAATTATGTAACGAGCAAGTTGATTCATTTGGCAGTTGCAACTGTTTGTAGTTTGTACACTCGAATACTTCCTTTTAAAAACATTCATCAAACCTAATCTAAATTTAGGAGAATTCAAAAAACCTTTACAAAATCATTTTGTTCATGGTTAAACCAACAACCTCTTTTTATATCAAAAGCAAACCTTTGAAAAAATTTCTAAATGATACAAGAATTTATTGTTACCCGTCAGGGTGAGTTTGCAGCATTACTAACAGCATTCTTCTGGACCATAACGGCCTTGGCTTTCGAATCGGCTAGTAAAAAGGTTGGTTCGCTATCTGTTAACCTTATAAGACTTGTTATTGCGTTTTTCTTGCTAGGAATATTCTCTTGGATTGTTCGGGGAATGTTTTTCCCTACCGATGCAGCCCCCCATAACTGGATTTGGCTCTCACTTTCGGGATTAGTAGGATTTGTACTTGGCGACCTTTTCCTTTTCAGAGCCTACGTAGTAGTGGGGGCTCGTATTTCTATGTTAATTATGGCGTTGGCACCGCCAATCGCAGCAATTATTGGTTGGTTTGTAATGGGCGAAAAGCTTACCCTACAACAGCTCGCTGCAATGGTTGTTACTTTTGCTGGTATTGCACTGGTTATTCTGAAGCGTGAAATTGACGAGCCCGAACTGCTTGATGGGGTTATTGCTCCAAAAGGTAATAGGAAGAAAGTAAAGTTTTCATATCCAATTTCCGGTATTTTGTTAGCATTTGGAGGAGCAGTAGGCCAGGGTGGAGGACTGGTTCTTAGTAAGTTTGGAATGGCCGATTACGATGTTTTTGCTGCCGTGCAAATAAGGGTGTTAACCGGTGTTGTTGGCTTCGCAGGCCTTTTCCTGGTTTTAAATCGATGGAAGGCGCTAGGAAAAGCTTTAAAAAACGGAAAGGCAATGGCACGGTTGTCGGTAGGAGCATTTTTTGGCCCGTTTTTGGGCGTTTCGTTCTCCCTTTGGGCGGTAAAATATACAACAACCGGGGTTGCATCGGCCATTATGTCAATAGTACCGGTTCTAATAATCCCTCCTTCAATATGGATTTTGAAAGAGAAATTTAACCCCAAAGAATTTATTGGGGCTTTCATTGCTATTGCGGGGGTTGTACTATTCTTTATATAGCTATTTTTACTACTCGGTTTTTGCCATGGGCAAATCGGCGAGTACAGTTTGGGTTCCGGTTACTTTGTCGCCAAGTTTCACCCGAACCAGCGCGTTCAGTGGTAAGAATACGTCAACTCGTGAACCAAACTTAATGAAGCCAACCTCTTCTCCTTGGCTTACTGTGGCGTTTTCAACGGCATTACAAACTATACGTCGAGCTAAAAATCCTGCAATTTGGCGGTAAAGAATTTTCTCTCCATCAAGCCGTTCAATGGCAACAGTGGTTCGCTCGTTTAGCGTTGAGGATTTTGGATTCCAAGCTACAAGGTACTTGCCAGGATGATACTTGTAATAAATAACCTTTCCACCCGCTGGGTGCCAGTTGATGTGCACGTTCCAAACCGACATGAAAACCGATACTTGTATGCATCTTGTTTTTAAAAACTCATCCTCTTCAACTTCTTCTATTGCTACAATTTCTCCATCAGCGGGAGAAATAATTTTATCGTAATTTTCTGTGAAGTTACGTTTAGGAACCCTGAAGAAACGAAGTATAAAAAGTGTGAGTAACAGAAAAACTATTAGTGAGGGAATGGAAAAATTGTATCCAAGGAGTAAGTGGACTGTTACTTGCAGGGTAGTAAAAACTATTATTGCAATTGAAATAATCTTGTATCCTTCCTTATGAATTTTCATTAATATAGGAGATTAAATTAGCATCATCATTTCTAGGTAAACAAAAACCACTGGAGCTGCAAAAAGAATCCCGTCGAATCTATCGAGAACGCCACCATGTCCAGGTAGAAACTTCCCTGAATCTTTGACACCAATACTTCGTTTGAACATCGATTCAACTAAATCGCCAAAAACGCTCATTACAGCTGTTATAAAACCAATAAAAAACCAGTTAACAATTGATACTTCTGGAAAAATCATGGAAATGATCCATGCAACTAGTGCCGTTGTAAAAAAACCGCCAATCAATCCTTCCCACGATTTCTTTGGTGAAATTTTTGGAAAAAGTTTATTCTTCCCGATACTTACGCCAACGGCGTAGGCACCAGAATCGTTTGCCCAGGCAAGGGCAAAAAATCCAATAAGCAAATGTGACTGGTAACCTATTCGATAGGATGAGTAGCTGAGTACAATGTAGTTAATTAATGCGAAGGGAAGCGCAACGTACAGTAAACCAAGTAAAGTGAATCCAATATTGTGAATGGGTTTATTCTGGTTTCTGTAAAGTTCTATAATAAAAATACTTAGTAGTAAAGGAATTAATCCAAGGAAAATATATGAGCCAATTTGCCCTATGGCAAAAAAGTAGTTGGCCATAAAAATTAGTGCACCTATAAGCATTCCATACAAAACCTGGGGGCGAACCCTGCTATGCAGGCAAATTTTGTAGAATTCGTAAAGGCTAAACAACATGAGCGATATAAAAACCAACAGGAAACTATATCGGCCTAGTAGAATAGAACCTATTATGATAATCACGAATAAGGTTCCACTTATGGTTCTCTTAAGGAATGTGCTCAACTTTCAAATTCTTCAATTAGTTTACGAGCCTTTTTTTCATGCTCCTCAGAAACAAGTACGTCGGCTTCACCCAGCATGGGGTAGGAAGAGTCCTGCTTATTCATAACTATTGCTTCAAGCCCATTGTTCTCAAGCATTTGTTTAACAATTTCTGCTTGGTATTGAGCAGCGGTTGAGAAAACTAACACCCATTTAATATCGCTCATTATTCGCTGGTATTTGTATTTGAAGATTCCTCAGGACTATCATTAGGGGTATCTTCCATTTTTTTTCCGTTTCCATTACCCATGTTGGCAACAACCTCTTCGGTTCTGGTATGCGATTTTCGTGGTCCAAAAATTTCTTCCAAATCCTCGCTGAAAATTACTTCACGGTCAAGCAGTAGCTGAGCCAAACGAGCCAGCCCGTCCTTATGCTCGGTTAAAACCTCTTTGGCTCGAGTATATGCCTGGTCGATAATTTGTTTCACTTCCTGATCGATAAGCTCTGCTGTTTTTTCGCTGTAAGGTTTGGAGAAAGCATACTCGCTTTGGCCGCTAGAATCGTAGAAACTTACGTTACTAATCGATTTTCCCATGCCGAAGTATGCAACCATAGCGTAGGCTTGCTTGGTTACCTTTTCGAGGTCGTTTAGGGCTCCTGTGGAAATTTTCCCGAAGGTCAACTCTTCGGAAGCTCTGCCGCCCAGTGCGGCACTCATTTCATGCAGGAGCTGCTCGGTGGTGGTTAGCTGGCGCTCCTCTGGCAGGTACCATGCAGCTCCCAGCGCTTTACCTCTTGGTATAATTGTAACTTTCAGCAACGGATTCGCATGCTCAAGCAGCCAGCTTACCGTAGCATGTCCCGCTTCGTGGAATGCAATGGCTCGCTTCTCCTCGAGCGATATGATTTTGTTTTTCTTTTCTAGGCCTCCAATAATTCGGTCAATAGCATCCAGAAAATCCTGCTTTTCAACTTTTGCTTTTGATTTACGGGCAGCAATTAGCGCCGCTTCGTTACAAACGTTGGCTATATCGGCACCTGAAAATCCAGGTGTTTGCTTTGCAAGGAAAGAAATGTCGAAATCTTTATCGAGCTTCAGCGGTTTGAGGTGAACCTTGAAAATTTCAAGTCGTTCCTTTAGGTCGGGTAGCTCAACGTGAATTTGCCTGTCGAATCGTCCGGCACGCATCAGTGCTCTGTCCAGAATATCGGCACGGTTGGTAGCCGCAAGAATAATAACTCCTTGGTTTGAACCAAAACCATCCATCTCGGTGAGAAGCTGGTTGAGAGTATTCTCGCGCTCGTCGTTGGAGGTGAAGTTTACATTCTTTCCCCGGGCACGACCGATTGCGTCAATCTCGTCGATAAAAACGATACAAGGGGCTTTGTCCTTGGCTTGCTTAAACAAATCGCGTACGCGCGATGCGCCAACTCCCACAAACATCTCCACAAAATCGGAACCCGACATGCTGAAGAATGGAACGTTGGCTTCGCCGGCTACTGCCTTGGCAAGCAGGGTTTTTCCGGTACCTGGAGGGCCAACGAGAAGTACACCTTTTGGAATTTTGCCTCCTAGATCAGTATACTTTTTAGGATTCTTGAGGAAGTCAACAATTTCCATAATCTCAATTTTGGCCTCCTCTAGCCCTGCCACATCTTTAAAGTCAACTTTTACGGTTGATTCCTTGTCGAATAGCTGCGCTTTCGATTTGCCTACGCTAAAAATATTTCCTCCGGCACCTCCTGCCCCACGGCTCATTCTACGGAAGATGAACAGCCAAACTCCAACCAGAATTAAAATTGGTAGAATCCATGTAATTATATCGCCAATGTAGTTTGGGCGTTCAATGTATTCGGGGTAAATTCGTTCCGATGGGTCGGCTTCCTGCTGCGCCTCATCGAGCTGACGCTCGAAGGTTTCTATGGAACCAATGGTAAAGAAGAAGTGTGGGCCACTCGATGGAACTGATTTTATCCCTCCAAATCTGTCGGCGTACTTTTCTAAACTCTTTTCTTTTATGAATACTTCAACCTTACCTTCGTTTCTAACAACTAGAAGTTTCTTAATATCACCATTATCAAGCATCTGGTATTTAACCTCATGCCAGTTACTTTCAAGCGGTTTATTCCCAGTGTAAAAGAATTGCAACCCCAGAATAGCAGCAATGATTATTATGTAAACCCAGTAAATATTAAACTTAGGATTGTTGAACTTATTTCCTTTCCCGGTAACCGGTGTAAAGGGGTCATTCACTTTATTTTCTTCCTTTGGCTTTTTATTTTCAGCTTTATTTTCTTTTTCGGACATACGATTGTTTTGTGTGAATTATTTCTCTAGAAACGACAATGCGTTAAAAATGTTTGATTAGTATTAACTGAGAACTATTCAAATTTTGATTATTTAACTGAATGGTACGTTGTTTTTGCATCGGCCCATAGCTGTTCCAATTTATAGAATTGGCGCCACTCGGTTTGGAATACATGAACTACCACATCAACAAAGTCGAGAATAATCCATATTTTATTTTCGTAGCCCCCTTTTTGCCATACCTTTTCGTTAAGAACTTCAAGTGTTTTATCCTCAATATTTTCGGCAATTGCTTCAACCTGCGTGGTCGATTCAGCATGGCAAATTATAAAATGGTTGCATATGGCGTTGGGGAGTTTTCCCAGTTCAAGGCTAACAATATCCTGCCCTTTCTTTTCCTCTATTGCATCAACAATGCATGTAATTAGCGATTGAGTGTTTTCAGTTTTCTTTTTTCCCATCAATATCAGTTAACAATTAACTTGCAAAGTTAAAATTATTTTGTTGTAAATAAAAGGGTTTTTTTTGGTTCAAAACGATAATTAAACTTCACAGCCTGCTTAACAACACAAATAGTTTTGCGAGTTAATAATTGAGTATTTTTGTGACTCGAAAAAAGAGTGATTTTATGTTCAAGGCGAATATAGGGAAGGAAATAGTTTGGTTCGAAAAGGTTAATTCTACTAACTTATATGCCAGTAAGTTGGGTAAGGATTTTGCGAACGACGGGTTAGTTGTTGCCAGTAAATTTCAAACCGAGGGGAGAGGCCAACGGGGAAATTCGTGGGAAAGCAACCCAGGAGAGAATCTAACTTTTAGCATTCTGATTTTTCCACGTTTTCTTGAGGTTCAGAAGCAGTTCCTTATTTCAAAGTTCGTTTCAATGGGCGTGTTCGATGTTGTGAATGCAATTGCTGATGATGTTTCCATTAAGTGGCCTAACGATATTTACATTAAAAACTGCAAGGTTGGCGGAATACTTATTGAGAATAGCTTCAGCTCAGAGTTTATGGATTCGTGTACAATTGGGATTGGCTTAAACGTTAACCAGCAAGTGTTCCCCGACGATTTGCCCAACCCAACCTCGCTTGCATCAGTTACAGGAAATAAACTTGAAATTGTTGAAGTACTTGACTCAATTCTTAAATCATTAAACTCACGTTACCAGCAGCTAGTTGATGGTGAATGGGAAAAACTTTCCGAAGATTACTTTCGGGCACTCTACCATAAAAACGATTACTATAGCTACAAGGCAAACGGTAAAAAATTTACTGCACGAGTAGTTGATGTTCGCGAATCGGGCGAGCTGGTGCTCGAAACCACCGATGGGGAAATTCTTGAGTTTGGTTTTAAGGAGGTTTCGTTTGGTGACTGATTTTATTGTCCGTTAAAAGCTTTCGCAATTTGTTCGGCCATGGTATCGATTCCTTCCTGTAGTTTTGATCCTACCATCATTTTCATCATCATGTTCAGGTCGGCTTTCAGCGTAAGCTTCATGCGGGTATCGTAGGGTGCAACCTGCTTTAGCTGAATCCAGAAAAAGAACTCGAACGGAATTCCTCCGTCGCCGGTAATTTTTATTGTTTTGCTGGGTTCGCGTTCAATAATCCTAAGCCCGGCATTCCCCATCCCTTTAACGCTGAATTTGCACCAGTCATCATCGGCTTCCCAGTTTTCAATCTGAGCCGCTTGTACAAAAGGGGAAAAATTTTTGAAGTTTGAAAGGACTTTGAAAACATCCTCATCTAAACGCTTTATGGAAACTATTTTGCTCTCGTAGGTTTTCATACTAGTATAAAGAATAGGCACATTACTTCCCCCAAATTTCGGGGTTTTCGCGCCATTTTTTTAGGGTTTCAACTTCTTCTTGTTTAACGTAACCCTTCTCAAGGGCGTGGTCAATTAGTTCGCTGTAGCCAGAAAGTGTATGGAGTGTAACTCCTGCACGCTCAAAATTTTCCTTGGCAACGGGGAACTCGTAGGTGAATATGGCAACCATTCCTAAAACTTCGCAACCAGCTTTTTTTAGTGCATCTACTGCAGCTAAGCTGCTCATTCCGGTTGAAACAAGGTCTTCAACCACCACCACTTTTTGGCCTGGTTTAATTTCACCTTCAATTAGGTTTTCAAGTCCATGCTTTTTGGGTGCCGAGCGAACGTAAACGAATGGTAAATTCATTTCCCAAGCAACTAGCGCTCCGTGCGCGATAGCTCCGGTCGCCACTCCAGCAATAACGTTCACATCCGAAAAACGTTCGTTAATAACATTCCTAAAACCTTCACAAATTATTCTTCGTACATTAGTATAGGAAAGGGTTTTTCGGTTGTCGCAGTATATTGGCGACAGCCAACCCGAGGCCCAAGTGTAGGGTTTTTCCGTGTTTAACTTTATTGCGCTAATTTGCAAAAGTTCAGGAACTAAAGAGATTTTACTCATGACAAACGATTATAAAATATTTTTTGGTAACCGATGTATTGTTATCACCAACAATTTAAAACGTAACTTTCTCGATTATGCGGGTTACTACGTTGGTTTCGATGCTAACACCGATACGGCAAATTTACTTCAATTCTTTCAAAACCTGAAATCCTTATCCAGCTTATATGTAATTGGTGAAAATACTAACATAATTTTTAACGAGTTTGCAAAGCATTTTACTATTGTTGAAGCCGCTGGCGGGTTGGTTCAGAATGGCAACGAAAATTTCTTGATGATTAAGCGTAATGGATTATGGGATTTGCCCAAAGGCAAAGTTGAGAGGGATGAGAATGTTGAGCAGGCTGCTGTTCGAGAAGTAATTGAGGAGTGCGGGTTGAACGAGATAATGCTGGAGAAACATCTTTTAAACACATACCATACCTACGAGCTAAATGGTAAGAGTATTCTTAAGAAAACAAGCTGGTACCAAATGAAAAGCCATTCTTCAGGCGATTTAAAACCGCAGGTTGAGGAGAACATAACGGAGGTTTGCTGGGTTAACAAAGCCGATGTAGGCAAGCACATAAAAAATACTTACTCATCTATAGTTGAGGTACTTAAGGCGTCTGGGCTGGTTTAAATTTCACCCTTCGACCGAAGTAGGTTGAAAAGTTGAATTTCAAAATTTTCCTTTGGTGATGGTGCTGGCGACATCACCATTTTTTTGTCGGGTCCAATAAGGAAATAGGTAGGGTACGCCCTTATGTCGAAATCCTTAATTATATCGGGTTTGTTTCCATAGTAAAGGAATGTCCAGTCGTAGTTGGTTTGCTCTAAAAAATTCTTCATTTCATTCTCTTCCCTGTCAACGCAAATGGTAACTATTTCAAGCAACTTTTTGTGCTTTTCGTAGAGCTTTTCGAGCAGCGAAAACTCTTGTAGACATGTGTAACTCGATGTTGTGCAGAAATTTAGGTAAACATATTTGCCCGTAAAATCGTCGAGCGATACGAGTTTCCCTTCCGATGTGTAAAGTTTAAAGGGCGAGGGCACAAAGCCGGGTAGCAATTTCGTTACCTTGGAGCGAATGTTCTCTGCAATTATCAAATGCTCTGCAATTTTTGTTTGCTTGTACAGCGAATCGAGAACGGCAAGGAGTGCAGAACGTGAGAATTTATCGTCGAAGAAACCATCGTGTAACCCTTTCAGAATTACCAGCTCCATAAGCGAATCGTTGGATAGAACAGCATCGCTAGCCAATGTTTTCTTTAGTCGTGTGTAACTTTTCTGCTCACTGATATTATTGAAAACGGCATTCCCGGTTTCCGACCGGGCAAAAAACAGGAAGTACTTGTCGTACACTAGGTTGAAAAGTTCCATGTACGATGGGTTGTTGTACAAAATGGGCTTGTTGAGGAAGTAGTTGTCGGAAATGCTTCGCGATTTCTGCATTAGCGAAAGCTGGTTAAGCAATCCGTAGCGGTATTTTCTGTACGAATTGAAAAAAGTGTGGTTGTATGGACTAAATCGTTGCTCAAGATTTTGTGTGAGCGAATCGATTGAAATGGACTCCTTCCCGGCGTACGCATCATTCACAATGGTGTTGAAATGCTCGTTGAACGCTAGGTCGAAAGCGTTTATTAGGTAGTTCAGATCGTTTTTTTGAATCCCCTTAATTCCAACATGAACTTCAACCTGCCTGAAGAACGGGTTTAGCCGTTGGGGCTCGGTTTTTTCCTCCTTTTCAGGGAGAACAACTTCGTAAACTTTGCCGGGTTCGGCAAAAAGGTAAACACGGTAAATGCCAAGATAGCTGAAAACAAAAGAAGTTTCATCGATGTTGAGTTTGCACTTAAAATCGCCTGTATTGCCAACTTTGCAGCTTCCAATTTTCTCCTCGGTTTGCGTAATCAGGTCGGAGTAACGGTAAAAAGTTATGTCGTCGCCAGCATAGGTAGGCGCATTTCCTGTTACTGTAACCTGTGCAGTAAGGTTTTGGCTAAAAAGCAGAACGATTGAGAGTAATACTGCAAACCTAAGCTGAATCATATTTGGCAATTAGTGTATGATACTAACGGTTTAGGTACTTTTTTATGTTGATGCTTGCAGGAATAAATTTTGAAGCGTCGCCTCCGTTTACGAGAATGTCTCTTACAATGGTTGAGTTTACTGGAGTATGCTCGGGGGAAGTTAACAGAAAAACCGACTCAATATCGGGTTTCATGGCCTTGTTAACCTGTCCAATTGCCCTTTCGTATTCAAAGTCAGCGGCGGTTCTTAGTCCTCTAAGGAGGTATTTTGCTCCAATTTTTGTGCAGAAATCTACGGTAAGCCCTTCGAAGCTCATAACTTCAACTTTGCCTTCTGATGAAAACACATCGTTTATCATGGAAACACGCTGCTCAACGCTAAAGAGCGTTTTTTTTGTGATATTCATTCCAACGGCCACAATTATTCTGTCGAATAAGGGAAGGGCTCGCTGAACAATGGCTTCGTGCCCCACTGTGAAGGGGTCAAAAGTTCCTGGGAAAACGGCTACTTTCTCCATGCTGAAAATTTTGGGTTTACATTCTCCTCAAAGGTAACCTATTTTTTATTGGATTGCCTGCATTTTTCAGGCAAGATAATTTGGGTAACTCACTTCTTTTATCAATTAAGTGATACCCAAAAAGATTAAAGTGGTTCGCTATTAAGCAATTACCTTCGCATTTACAACTTTCTCAGGAAGAAGCGCGTGTTTCAACACCTCGTCGATGTGGGTTACGTAATTGAAATTTAATCCCTCAATGTATATATCCTTAATCTCATTTACGTCCTTCTCGTTCTCTTTCGAAAGGATGATTTCGGTTATTCCGGCACGTTTAGCGGCAAGAATCTTCTCCTTTATTCCACCAACAGGGAGAACTTTTCCCCTGAGGGTCATTTCACCAGTCATGGCAATTGCTTTACGAACTTTTCGTTGCGTAAATGCTGAAGCCAACGAAACCACCATGGTTATTCCTGCCGATGGGCCATCCTTGGGTATTGCGCCTTCGGGAACGTGCAGGTGAGCCTTCCAGTTTTCAAAAACTGTAGGGTTAAGCCCAAGCTCATCGCAGTTCGATTTTATGTACTGAAGGGCAATTACTGCCGATTCCTTCATTACATCGCCCAGGTTTCCGGTTAAGGTTAGGTCGCCTTTGCCTTTGCTAAGGCTGGTTTCTATGAAAAGAATATCGCCTCCGGTTTCTGTCCATGCCAGTCCAGTTACAACTCCGGCCAAATCGTTGTCGAGATAGGTATCCTTGCTGAATCGGGCAACGCCAAGTATCTCTTTAAGTTCCCCCAGAGTTATATTTTTGTTGTACTTCTCATCGAAGGCAACTTTCTTGGCGATGCTTCTTACCACCTTGGCAATGCGCTGGTTAAGTGCCCGAACCCCGCTTTCGCGGGTATATCCTTGGATTATCTCTTCGAGAACTTTTGTGGGGATGGAAAGTTGCTTTTTTGTAATCCCGTGATTTGTAAGTTGGTCGGGGATAAGGTGCCTTTTGGCAATTTCTACCTTTTCCTCACGAATGTATCCGCTCACCTCAATAAGTTCCATCCTGTCGAGTAATGCACGGTTGATTGTGGAGATGTTGTTTGCAGTAGTTATGAAAAGAACCTTCGAAAGGTCGTACTCAACATCGAGGTAGTTGTCGTGAAAGGTACCATTCTGCTCAGGATCCAAAACCTCAAGGAGAGCAGCAGCTGGGTCGCCATGGAAATCTTTTCCTACCTTGTCAATTTCATCGAGGATGAAAACCGGATTCGATGACTGAACCTTTTTCAGATTCTGAATAATCCTTCCCGGCATAGCGCCAATGTAGGTTTTTCGGTGTCCGCGAATTTCTGCCTCATCGTGCAAGCCACCAAGCGAAATTCTGGCATACTTCCTGTTCAAGGCTCGGGCAACTGATTTTCCCAGCGAGGTTTTTCCCACACCCGGAGGGCCATGTAGGCAGATAATGGGAGCCTTCATGTCGCCTTTTAGCTTAAGAACCGCCAAATGTTCAAGAATTCGTTCCTTAACCTGCTCAAGGCCGAAGTGATCCTCGTCAAGAATTTTCTTTGCCCTTTTCAGGTCAAAATTATCTTTGGTGTACTCGTTCCATGGTAAATCGAGCATAAGCTGAACGTAGCTTAGTTGCATGGAGTACTCACCAGCCATTGGGTTCATGCGGCTAAGCTTATTCACTTCGCGGTCGAATGTGGCGGCAACCTCCTTGCTCCACTTTTTACTCTTTGCCAGCTTTTTCAGCTCCTCAATCTCCTTCTCAATGGGGTTTCCGCCAAGCTCATCCTGAATGGTTTTCATCTGTTGATGAAGGAAGTATTCACGTTGCTGTTGGCTCATGTCGGTGCGAACCTTCGACTGGATATCGTTCTTAATTTCCAGCAGCTGAATTTCGCGTGAGAGGAATTCTAGTAGCTGAATGCTCCTGCTCTTCAGGTCGTTCTTTTCAAGCAGGATCTGCTTCTCATTGGCAGGCAGCTCAATGTTTGAACAGATAAAATTTATGAGGAAATAGTTGTTATCAATATTCTTAATAGCGAATGCCGCTTCCTGCGCCATGTTTGGCGAAAGGTTAATTATTTTTAGTGAGAAATCCTTAATTGAGCTGATTAGCGCTTTAAATTCGCTATCCTTCTCATTGGTAGGCTCATCGGTTAGCACTTTTACAGAAGCCATGAAGAAGGGTTCGGTAGAGGTGTACTGTTCTACACTGAACCGATGTACTCCCTGAAGGATAACCGAAGTGCTCCCATCGGGCATTTCGAGAACTTTAAGTACGCGTGCTACGGTTCCGAGTGTGAACAAATCTTTCGGTTCTGGATCCTCAATTTTTGCATCTATTTGGGAAACAGCCCCAATTAGCCGGTGTTTCTTGCTGAGATTACGAATTAACCTAACTGATTTTTCGCGACCAATGGTTACAGGTAGAACTACTCCAGGGAAAAGTACCGTATTCCGAAGGGCCAGTATAGGTAGTGTTGCAGGAATATCGCTCACCTCCGGCTGTCCCTCATCCTCAGAAATAAGTGGTATGAATTCTGTTTCCTCATCAACGGTGTCGAGGTGATAGGGACCTACTACCTTTATATCGAATTTGTTACTCATTATTTTTTTGAATGTAGTTTAATAAACATGACAACGTGTCAGCCCGCAGGCTAACATTAAAGCAAGTTACCTATTGTGCAAGTCACATGCCAAAAAATGGTTAGTGCTTTCGGTAGCCTTCGCTTAGCTCAAAAATTTTTGTAAGAATCTCCTTTTCAGTGTTGTCAAGTTCAATGTTTCTTCTCTCCATTACTTTCTGGGCAGTTTCAAGGGCTTTGTCAATTTTGTATATGCTAAATCCCTGAGCGCCACCCCATGAGAAGCTTGGAATGAAATTTCGGGGGAACCCATCGCCAAAAATATTGGCGCTCACGCCAACAACGGTTCCTGTATTAAACATTGTGTTGATGCCACATTTTGAGTGGTCGCCCATTACCAACCCGCAAAATTGCAGGCCGGTGTTTACGAACGACTTTTTGGCATAGCACCAAAGTTTCACCTCGGCGTAGTTATTCTTAAGGTTCGAATTGTTAGTGTCGGCTCCCAGGTTGCACCACTCGCCAATAACCGAATTACCAAGAAAACCATCGTGCGCTTTGTTGGTGTAACCAAATATTACGCTATTGTTAACTTCGCCGCCAACCTTACAGTGCGGACCAATGGTGGTTGGGCCGTAAATTTTTGCACCTAGCTTTAAGGTGGAATGATCGCAAAGAGCAAACGGACCACGGATAAGCGAGCCTTCCATTACTTCAGCGTCTTTCCCAATGTAAATAGGGCCTGTATTTGCATTAAGCGTTGCGCATTCAACCGAGGCTCCTTCCTCGATAAAAATATTTTCAGGATTAAGAACTTTGTTGGTTGGCGATATTAGCTGCGATTTTTTACCTTTTGTTAGCATTTTGAAGTCGAGTTCTATTGCTATTCCGTTAAGGGAGAAAATGTCCCATGGGTGAAAAATCTCAACTACCTGTCCGCCAAAGGTTACTAAATCGGGATGCGTTTCAATTTTGAACGAAAAATCTGCATCAGGGTTCGATTCTAATTTAATTGCTAGAAGGGTTCCACTCGAAATAAGTGCTTGGTTTGGGCTTAATGAATGAATTGCCTTTGTGAGTTCATCAGTAGGGAAAACGCCGCCATTTATCAGTAAACAACTTCCATCCTCTGCTGGCTGCGGAAATTTTTTTTGAAGATACTCTGTTGTTAGATGATAACAGCTGGTTGCCAAAGCGATGTCCCATTTTTCTTTAATTGTAAGAATTCCAACTCGAATCATCGAAACGGGGCGTGTGTATGTTAGTGGGAGCAGGTGCTCTCTTCGAGAATCGTCAAAAAGAATATATTTCATTGTCATAATGAATTGTTTGTTCAAACAAAGATAGCCTATTATGGCAAACCTGTTTGGTAATGAAACTAAAAAAAGCTCCGTTAGGAGCTTTCATGTATCGAAATAAATAAGTTAATGAGAAAGTATTGGCGTTATGCCAGAAGTACATCTACTTATTTTTTTTCTCGAAATGTGATTTGTACTTGGTCATGAACTTGTCAACACGCCCAGCGGTGTCAACCAACTTCATTTTACCAGTGAAGAAAGGATGCGATGTGTTTGAAATCTCAACCTTTACAACTGGGTACTCCACGCCATCCACTTCGATGGTTTCCTTCGTGTTTACAGTCGATTTGGTGATGAAAACATGCTCGTTCGACATGTCCTTGAACGCCACCAGTCGATAATTCTTTGGATGAATGTCCTGTTTCATTGTGTTAGTATTTATTCTATTTCAAAAGATTTCGCACTAAAATATGGGCTGCAAAATTATTAACTATTATGATAATAACAAAATTGTGCCCATGTTTTTTAAAACAATTTGCAAAGATAATAATTCAGTTTGATTTTTTATTGTTTTTAAATAGATGTTGAGTTAACTTTAGGCAGCATAATAAATCCATTTTTAACATGAAAGTCTTTCTTATAGGCTTTATGGCCAGTGGAAAAACAACGATTGGTGTTCAGCTAGCAAGTATCATGAACTACAAGTTTGTTGATATTGACCAGTATCTTGAGGAGAAGCATAAAAAAACGATAAAGATTCTTTTTGAGTTTCATGGCGAGGAACGTTTTCGTGAATTTGAAAATGAGGCTCTTAGAGAAGTTTCAGCAATCCCAGGAAATGTTGTGATTGCTTCGGGAGGTGGCACATCCTGTTTTTACAACAGTATCGATTTTATGAATAAAATTGGTGTAACCATATATCTTAGGGTGGAGGTTTCAGAACTTCTTGCCAGGCTTATCGAATCTAAAACTGACAGGCCTCTGCTGTGGGGAAAATCGAAGGAGGAGTTGAATAATTACATTATTCGGGTGCTCGAAGAGCGAAAAAAATACTATGAAAAGGCTAAAATCACCATCGATTTTACTAGCCTTGATATTGAACAGCTAGCACAAACCATACGTACCCTTGAAGTATAGTTCCTAGAATAGTTATGAAATGAGGGTGTCTCAAAAGTTAAAAAGGATTAGATTTACTACTCTGTGGAACACTGTGCTCCCATTGTGACACACTGTGGTATAATACATTATATGTTTCACAGAGTCCTTTTTTTAGTCACACAGTGAACTTTTGATACACCCTCATTTTTTATTTTGTAATAATCATACGTTTAGTAGCTGTTCTGTATCCTCCATCCAGTTGTAGCTGATAAAAGTATATTCCCGGAGAAAGATGCTTAGCATTAAATTCTACGCTATGGGAACCTGCTTCCTTTTTGCCTGAAAAGATTGTTGAAACTTTTTGTCCAAGTGCATTGAAAACAATAAGCGATACATCACATGCTGTTTCAATCGAGTAGTTGATAGTTGTATAACTATTAAAAGGGTTCGGGTAGTTTTGAGAAAGCGAACCGTTCATTCGGTTATTGGTAATCAAACTGGTAATCCCTTCTTTTTGAACAACCCCACCAATAAGAAAGTTGTAATCGAGATTTGCATTTAAATCGGTGATTTGATTCCAGGTTTCATCCCATTTAATCCAGCCACCCTTTCCTTCAACCATAGGACCCCTGTCGGTGGTTGCGGGGTATCCGCCGGTTGCTGCAATCTCGTAACCAATCCAGTAGTCGGTATCTTCTTTAATCTCAATCGATTGTTCAAGTGTAATTAAAGTCCAGTCATCAAGATTCACTTCGCTAGCAATAGATTTTTGGTAGGCAACTGTTCCGGGAGCATTATCCAGTGAACCTTCCCAGATGTATGCAGTAACATCGCTTCCTCCACCTGAAGTAATTACAAATTCAAATTTTGTTAAGTATCCTCCAACGTAGGCTTCTAAATCGCTGGGTTCAAACTTTGCCGCTACTGAGAAGGTTTTTTCTTCACCACTCCCAACTGAAGTTTGTCCGCTGGGTTTATAATGGCTTATTCCGCGAGGAATATCATAATCAATAAACATATAAAAAGAAATGCTTTCACCTGCATTGCCGATATCTGATATTTCAATTCCTCCCTGGGCTCCATCTGAAAGAAATGGTGAAGGAGATGTTGTGCTATTTATGATTGTGCGTCCTGATTGAAGGCTGAAGTATGCGTTGTTTATATTTCCGTTTGCATACATTGTACCTCCCGGGCGATATATGTACAGCTCATCGGGTGGGCCATCGGCATTTCCAACACCCCGAAGCCTGTCGTTAATTCTGTATAGCAGCATTCCACTTCCGGGGAGAGAACTGTCGTACTCGTAGCTGTTGGTTCGGTATTCTGCCACAAAATATTCTGTATGGGTATTGGGTGAAGGTATTTTGTAGCAGCTGTTTGCACCTGATTGCAAAGGACTCAACTGATAGATTCCAGTTTGGGTAATTTCAGGAATTTCGTCAATCCAACCGCCGTATAAATACTTCATATAGGCAGTCATTTGCTGTGGAATGGTTGTGGTGGATGCCATAATATCCCAAATTCCAACAGGAGTAATGTTGCTATTTTCGTAACGGTATAAATCGGGTGCGCCAATCACATGAAACATTTCATGAGCAACTGTTCCAAGCCTTATTCTGTCGTTACTTGAGGAGTACTGAAGTTGAAATGTGTAATCCCAAACCCTTTTGCCTCTTATGTATACCGACTTGGTGTGTAAGCTCCAGCGGTGGGGCCAAAGAAGATCTGACCAGCCATCGGGTTCTCCTGAAACAATAAACGAAACACAATCAACGTATCCATCTCCATTAGCATCCTCTTGAAAATCAGAAGGTAAGTCTTCTTTGACTGCTTCAATAGCGTTTGCTAGTAAATTATGCTCCCGGTAAGTTCGGCTGGTACTTCCCGATGTAGCATCGGGGTCAAACCCTTCTGGATTTGTTGTTTCATTGTATGGTTGATAGTATGCCCGAGGGTTTTCATCGGTGAACCAAACTACATAGCTAGAAGATGTTTGTGGGAGGAATGTTGACTGCAGAGTGAGCTGGTCGTTAGTAACCTGCTGGTAGTAATGAATTAACGATGGCCCTTGCTCGTTAAGATACAAGTCCTCATAGAATGAGGCGTCTTCGGTTGTTATATTCTCATCGGAAAATTGAACAAAAATTACAATGTTACTTAGGGCTTCACCACTTTTCTTCCTGGTAACAACGGGTTCATGAATCCCCTCCTTCTTTTGCTCTATAGGAATCTCAAGTTTTTCAAGCATTTTTTTCCTCTTTTCAGAAACAATTCTTTCCGAGATATTCACGTTTGGGTTTAACCCAACGTTTGCCGGATCGACTTGTCCAACAATAAAATCGGAGGCTTTAACGTTTTCTCCATCCTGCTCTGCATATACGTAGTACCCATTTTGGGGATGCTGAATTATTGTGAACCCATTTTCATCGTGAAACCAATTATGAAACTCGTCGCCACTTGAGAAGCAGTAAATCGTTTCCCCGTTAGGCTGCTTTAGTGTAATGGGAAGATTTTTTAAAGGCGCAGCATGTGTGGTAAAAACTACACCTCCCCATAGGATTGCAGTTAGAATAACTACAATTATTGATGTCTTATTTCTTTTCATGATACCTGAGGGTTATTTTACTAAGTTAAACAAATTTTGTGAGTGGAGAACTATTAGTTGCCATAGAGTTTTAGGCTATCTTTCATGAAAAATCCTCTAAAATTCACTTGGTGAATAACTTTTCGTTGAACTATAGCATTCCCTTGCATTGATGGAATTGTATCAATCGATTCGTAAACCCTTTGCCACTCTTCGCCAGCTTTAAGGGACAGTTTTTCTCCTTTAAAGCGAAAGAGCATCATTTCGCTGGTAAATGAATCAATGGATAGGTTAATATTACTGTAAGGAAGGTCTTTTACACCAACAAGTCGGCTAGAAAGGCCTCCACCTTCTGTTCCTCGCCTTATCTTACCTATGCCAATAACTGTGGTGATGGTGTCACTTGAAAAATTTGATTCCATGTAGGAGTTTATCTCTCCGGTTTCGCTATTGTACATGTAGGTTGGCCCATCAATTCGAATACCAGGAGGAGGTGTTCCCTCAAGGGGTTTCCCATCGTAAGTAATGTAGTACTCAACAAAAGCGAACTGGTTGGTGGGTGGTTCCCATGTTGTAGCGTTTTTTCCTTGCCTGCATCCACTAAAGATAGGCAGAGCGGCAATTGAAAGGAGTAGAATTTTAATTTTAATTTTCATGTTACTTTAAAGTTCGTTAGCAAGTTTATCTAAGCTTTTCAACCACTGATAGTATTGGGTTCAGAATGCTCTCACCTAGTTTTATAGAACGTAGCGACGACCAGCCAAAATGCTTGTCGGGCAAGGCCTTGTTATCCTTAAAAGGCATTTCAATTGTCATTGATAAACACTTAAACATTTCACCAACAAACTTTGAGCCAATGTTCAGGTTCGCCTTCCCGGGTTCATTCTTTGGGTAACCATGCTCTGTTTGGAAATCGGGGGTGTACTCAGCCCATTTGGTAGTAAATGTTTCTAGGAGCCACCTTAGCCTGTCGTCAAAGGATGGAATACCCTCAATTGCTGACACGAAACAGTAGGGTAGTCCCTCGTCTGCGTGAATATCAAGAAATAGGTCAACGCCAACCTCCTGCATTTTATTTCGAACGAAGTAAACCTCAGGGCAAAGATCTTTGTCGGGATTTCCCCATTCACGATTTAAATTTTTCCCTGCTGCGTTAACCCGTAAATTTCCATCGATACTACCATCGATATTTGCATTAGGTACAAGATAGAAAGTTGCCATTGAAAGCAATTTTCGCGACACTGGATCGTCCTGATCGAGAATACGCTCCACTACCCCTTGTATGAACCATTCGGCTTGAGGCTCGCCCGGATGTTGTCGGCCTAAAATCCAAATCTTTTTCTTATTCTCGTCGGGTTCTCCTACTATCAATAGGTCGATATCTCTTCCCTCTACGGTTTCTCCTAAAAACTCAAGTACACAGAGTGGAGAACGTTGTGCCGCACTTACCATATCGAGGTGTTGCTCATAGGTGAACGGAGCCGAGTATGCGTAAAAAACAGAACTTTCTTCGGGAGTATGCTCAATGGTTAACACCCCGTTGCTGTATTTGGTTGGAACACAAAACCAGCTAATTCTATCGTACGAAGCGTATGCATTGTAATCGTCCCAACCTTCCGGGTAGCTCGCTTCCCCAGCATTTTCAATGTGAATTACACAGGGGAACCCTTCGGCTCCATGAAGCCGAAAGTAGAACCATTGAAAAGTGTCAGAATAGGTGTCCTTCCTGATTTTTAGCCTGATATTATCGTGTTTCTCTGCGCTAATAATCTCAATGTTGCCGCTGTCGAAGTTTGATGATATTTTCATATGCTTATTACCTAAAAACGTGGCAATATACAATATTTTAGGGATTATTAATACTATTAATTCTCATGAAACGTTAAACCAATGTTTGAGTGCAATTCATAACAATTTTATTGTTTTGTTATTTATTGCTAATATTGTGGCTCAATTAACAGAAGGAAATGGTTTCCAACTTTCTTAAAAGACAATTTTTTTTCACATCGCTAGCTATTTTCCTCTTTATAGGGAATAGCTCTTTCTCTCAGATTTTTTCGCCTACCTGCGATTGGTCAACGTCAACACAGTATGTGTGGGGCGATAAGCAGGATTCGGTATTCCTTTTCTTCTCATCTTCAGAGAATCCTGTGCTTGGTGAGTTACGTGCCCAATTTTCAGACTCTTCAGCCGCAATTTTCAGATGGTTTAAGTATAACGAGAATTTGCCTCTTGAACAACGGTTCGTTTTGCTGCCAGAGGAAACTGACTCGTTGGCAGATGGTTTAACCAGAGGGGGGTATAAGGTTGAGGTGCAACGCATTGCAGATGATAGTACTGAGGTGTATACTACTTGGGTAATGATTGATGATGTTGAGATTGAAAGTTTGGAGGTTTGGAATAACCATTGCGAAAGGCTAATTCTTGAGATGAAAACCTTACCGCTCAACTCGTGGGACATTTCTCAACTTTTCTCGTACTACGACCTTTCAATTTCAACTCAACAGGAAAGGAGCATATTAACTGGTGGGGGATATTTTCGAAATAACCAATTCTTGTCAGACAATATTGATGTTCAGTCAACTATACCCACCTTGTCGAGTTCTCCATTTATTTATATCGAGTTCGAGAATGAGTTAAATGGCACCATTCATGGTCCGTTAAAGGATGCAACCTACACAATCAAGGTTACTAATCCGTTTAATGGTCAGGTTTTACAGGCAACAACGGAGGAGGTTCCTGCCATTTCAACCACCACTAATTTTGATATTTGGTTCAATGAAGGAGATGAATTACTCGAAGACTGGAAACTGAAGGAGGGTGAAACAGTAAATGGAGAAGCATTGTTAGAAGTTAAGCTTGAGGCTAAACCAGAGAATGCTGATTCTGTTATTTGGAGAATTATTAACGATCCATACCTTTTCGCCCGTGGGCGAGATAGTATTTTATGGAAAGATAGCTCCCTTTTTAGTTCTGTTTTTGAATTTTATCCTCCAAAGGAGTTAATGATTCCTGGAGTTTATAGTGTTGAGAGTATTTCGTTAAATACCATCGCTGGTTGTCGCGATACGCTCTACAAAACCATAGAAGTTGATACCTCATTCATAAAATCCGAAGCAATCCCAAACGTTTTTTCACCCAATGGCGATGGGGTAAACGACTTTTTTGTCCTCAAAGAGCCCGGAACCAACGTAATGTCAATTAAACAATTTCAAATAACTATTCTTAGTCGTTGGGGTAAACAAGTGTATTACTACTCTGGTGATCCAAAAACCTGGGAGGGCTGGAATGGTAAGATACATGGTGATAAAGGCGATGCCGCAGAGGGTGTTTACTACTTCGTAATGGATGCTATCGGATGGGATGGAAAAAGGTTTAGGGACAAACAGTACAAGGGGTTCCTGCATCTTTTCAGATAGATATTTTTAAAAAAAGGTCAGACATACAACCACACCCCATATTTTGTAACTATATAATATTCAGTTACTTGTATTGTGAGCCCAATCGGCAAAATCATTAAGTAATCAGCACAAACGTGAAGTATTGTTTGTTGTTTACTTTTTATCTGTTCCAAAATAATCAGTAAAAAACTCACTTTTATCGGATGCTTTTGTAAATTTGCTGATGATCAAAACTAACAGTTATGTTGAAGGAAACTGTAACCCAATACCTTGAGGAAAGTATTAAGAAAAATTGGGATTCCACAGCGCTGTCCGATTACAAGGGAGAGGCATACACCTACGGTCAAGTTGCACAAATTATAACCGATCTCCATGTTTTTTTTGAGAAAACCGGGATAAAACCAGGCGATAAGATTGCCCTCCTGGGCAAGAATTCTGCCCGTTGGTGTGCTGTTTACCTGTCGGTAGTATCCTACGGTGCCGTTATTGTACCAATTCTTCCCGATTTCAAACCTGCCGATGTGCACCAAATAGTTAACCACTCAGATTCAATTCTGCTATTCTCCGAGCGCAGCATTTTTGCAAACATGAGCTTCGAGGAGATGCCTAACCTCATGGGAGTGCTCTCAATTGTGGGATTTGAAATTCAAGCTGAGCGGTCTGAAAATCTAAGGGAAGCTGTTGCTTCTTCAAAAATTGAGGAGTCCGGAAAAGTTGTTTCAGTTAACCTCCAGGAGTACCATCTTTCTCAGGTTACTAATGATAAATTGGCCGTAATTAGTTACACATCAGGAACAACCGGTTTTGCAAAGGGAGTGATGATCCCTCATAATAGCTTGGCAGCAAATATTCGTTTTGCCCAACGCAATATGCCCTTAAATCCAGGCGATAGGATCGTTTCGTTTTTACCGCTTGCACACACTTTTGGTTGCGCATTCGAATTCCTGTTTCCATTCACTTTAGGTTGTGATATTACTATTCTTACCAAAACCCCTTCACCACAAATCATCTTGCAAGCTTTCGGCGAAATTAAGCCATCGCTTATCCTTTCCGTGCCATTGGTGATTGAGAAGATTTATAAAAAGCAAGTGCTCCCGAAAATCTCAAAATCCTCAATGAAATTATTGTTAAATATTCCTGGGGTAAGTGGGCTCATACTAAAAAAGATTAGACTCAAACTCGAGGCAGCCTTTGGTGGAAATTTCAGGGAACTTGTGCTGGGAGGAGCTCCGTTTAACCAGGAGACTGAAAATTTCTTTAAGAAGATGAGGTTCCCCTTCACCGTTGGTTATGGTATGACAGAGTGTGGTCCACTAATCAGTTATATTAATTGGAGAGAAAACCCAATGGGTTCATCCGGAAGAATTGTTGATACGTTGGAGGTGAAAATTGATTCACCCAACCCAAAAAGTATAGTGGGAGAAATAATGGTTCGAGGCGAGAATGTTATGTATGGCTACTACAAAAACGAGGAGGCAACAACTGCTGTTCTCGATCCTGATGGATGGTTGCACACGGGTGATTTGGGCTTAATTGACAAGAAAGGAAACATATTTATAAAAGGTAGGCTAAAAAGTTTGCTTTTGGGTGCAAGCGGGAAGAATATTTATCCCGAAGAAATTGAATCAATATTCAACAATAAATTTGGTGTTGCCGAAACCGTGGTTGTTCAACGTAACGAGAAGTTAGTAGCACTTATTTTCCCCGATAACGAGTTTGTGCAAAGGGAGAAAATATCAGCTGATGAGTTAAAAATTCTTTTTGATACATATAAAAAGGAGATTAATGATGAGTTGCCCGGATATATGAATGTATCTCAAATAGAAATACGTGACGAGGAATTTGCAAAAACACCTAAACGAAGTATTAAACGATTCATGTACAACTAGTTTAAAGCCAACAAGAAGAACGCCAAAGCTCTTTTTAAGAACTTTGGCGTTCTGTTATAATAAACAATCTTAGTTTTTTCCTAAAAGGTTACTCCTCAATAATCACAATTTCCTCAATTTCATCACCCTGCCTAATCTGGTCAATAACTTCCATACCTTCATATACTATCCCGAAACATGTGTGGTTTCTATCCAGGTGGCTTGTGTTCTCGCGGCTGTGGCAAATAAAAAACTGTGATCCTCCTGTGTTTCGACCAGCATGTGCCATGGAAAGAACTCCACGGTCGTGGTACTGGTTGTTGCCTGTTAGCTCGCAGTTAATCTTATAGCCTGGCCCACCGGTTCCAACTCTGGGATCGCTCATATCTTTTGAAAAAGGGCAGCCTCCCTGAATAACAAAATTTGGAATTACCCTATGGAAAGCGAGGTTGTTGTAGAAACCTTGCTTTGCAAGTTTCACAAAGTTGTCAACAGTGTTTGGCGCATCGTCCTCGTAAAATTTCACCTTCATCACACCTTTTTCTGTGTGTATTTCTGCAGTTCTCATAGTTCAATTTGTTTGTTTTAAAAAATAGAATGCTAACATTTCATCCTTGGCATTCTTTGTTATTATATTCTAAATGATTTGTTGAATTGTTAAACTAATCCTCTGTTTTGGGCAAAGAAGTATATTATATTTACAATATCCTCATTCGAAAGAGTAGAGCGATTGAGAATCAGGTCGAATAATTCACTATCTGGTTTTTTCCCCCGAAAAAATTTCATAAATGTTTCTCGCCGTTTATCGGTTTCTTTAACTTTACTCTCAGCCTCGGCATGGCTTATGGAAAATCGTTCCATAATTCGAGAAACTCTCCATTCGAAAGGAGCAATAAGTTTAACATGGATTGCCTTTTCAATATGCTTAGCAATCACGCAACCAGCTCTGCCAACAATAATTGATTTTCCTTGTTCGGAGTACGAGCGTACAACCCTAGCTATGGTTCGTTTTATGTGTGAATCGGATATGTATTTGTCCTTCGAGAAGAGCGAAACCAAGTCACCAAAAAACGATTTCTCTTCGGCACCAAAAATATGCGATATGTCGCGGGGCTCAGTGCCCATGTTTGTAGATGCATCATGAAGAACCTGGTGGCTCACAAAAACCCACCTATCTCTCTCTTCCGTGTATACTTTTGCGTGGTTAATTTTATCAGCTAGAAGCTGAGCAATCTCACTGCCGTAACAGCCATACTCTCGCGAAAGGGTGATAACAGGGCCGAATTCAGTGATAATTTCCTCCTCTTCGCGCCTTGCTTTCTCGAACATGTAGTGAAGAAAGAGATTTTCCATATCGATTTTTTTATAAATATACAACGATTTTTTTATTTCGAAAGATTCCAATTTCAGTTTTTTAAAACCTTAAGTAGGATTCATCTATATGAATACTAAATAAAAAAGAACCTGACATTATTGCCAGGTTCTTTGGTGTGCAATTTGGTATGTGAGTACTATTCTTCTTCCGACTCCTCTTCGTAAGCTTTCAGAAGCTTATCCTGAACATCGGCAGGTACCTGTTCGTAGCTGGCAAACTTCATGTTGTACGTTGCCCTTCCGCTGGTTAACGA
>ERZ795053.298-NODE-298-length-62728-cov-16.801749_pt1 | contig 62728 bp, 49 predicted proteins | sample MGYA00375137_ERZ795053 | MGnify/ENA primary metagenome ERZ795053 (study PRJEB30182, sample SAMN05720284) | activated sludge metagenome | isolation source: Anaerobic digester | place: Hong Kong | collected 2014-12-17 ...
ATGGTTTTCAATACTTCATCTCCAACGTTATGACCAAATTCATCGTTGATGCGTTTGAAGTGATCCAAATCCGCCATGATAACGGAGAGATTTGAGTTAAACCGTTGGCTTTTGTGAAATTCTTCTTCCAATCGTCGAGTGTAATACCATCGCGTATATAAGCCGGTTAACGGGTCGAGTATGGAGGAGCGATATGAGATGGCATTTCTGATGGCCATTGAAATAATTGGTTCTAAGTTATCAATAAACAGGGCAAATCGATCAAATTCTTCGTTGCTCATCATCAGATTGCTATTTTCCGCATACATCATGACTTTATAAGTTTCATCCACAAAAAATTCCGCTTTTGCTTCAAAAGGAGTACGAATAAAGCCCTGTCTTTTTTTCAGCATTTTTTGAATCAACAGATTTTCTTCACTTTTTTTAGTGCTGGTCAGAGACATCCAACTTTTATAAACGACGTGGTTACCCTTCAAAACACCGATAATCATCTTTCTGATGGGGGAAAAGGATAAGATCCAGCTGACAAATTCAGCCAGAATTTCTTCCGGGTCAGCGGAGGCAGTAATGGTTTTAGAGAAATTGATGATTTCATGTAAGACATCCATTTCATTCATTTTTGCGATTAGATTGGATTCAAATTGGCTGAGCAGATCATTTGTCAGGATATCTTCCTTTTTTTCCGATCTCAAGGCATTGGAGATGACATTGACGTAATCTTCTAATGTCTTTTCGCCCATCAGGAGTTCCCGATTGATTTTTTCTGCTGCGGATAACATTTTCATGCTCTTGTACATCTCGACAGCGTTTCTGGCAAATTTCTTTGTTTTTCTGTACTGTCCCATTTCTCTGTACAAATATGCAAAAGCTTCGTTCGTCAATGCGATGGGCAGTTTCATATGGGATTTCAAATAATATTGTATGAGAGATTCAAGATACCGTTCGAAATCTTCCGGAAAGTTTTTCGCCAGTTTGTCTTTAAATGCCACAGCGATCTCTTCTTTCCAAAGATGATGAGCTTCTTTAAAGCGATCAAAATAGCGTTTAATCTCCTCAGGTTCATTAGTCAAAGCCAATTTTACAACATCATGAAAGCCGTAATCTTGAGCAAAAGGTTCCTTCAATACCTCAGGGTCAATCGGCTCGGTGTTGTCCATTGAGAAAAAGCACATGTACTTAAATCGCATGGCCTTTTGCCTGATTTCAGGAAAATCGGCCATTTCAATGGCTTTGTCAAGGTCTTCAAGCGCTTCTTTATATTGTTTGTTGTACGAATGGTACAGTCCCTCGATGAGATAACTTAATGCCAGATTATTTCTGTCGTTGTAAGTTCTTGAGATTTCCCGGCTTTTTTCGATGAAGGTAAACATGCTGGCGATGTCTCCTGAATAGAGATAACTGTTAGCCAGGTTTAAAGCTGGTCTGAGCGATAACTGCGGGATACCGTATTGTTCAGAATATTTGATAGCATTTTGAAGTATGGGTTTTGAGTAATGAGGACCGTTAATGTCCATAATGGTACCCAAAGAGGAGTAAACCAGCGGAAGGAGAAATTTCAATTCTGATTTTTCCACTGATTCCATGTTTTCTTTGCTTAATACGGCTGACTCATCCCATTTGTTGTTGCGCCATTCTATCATTGCCGAAAGGTTTTTGAAGAGAATATTCAGGTAATGATAACGGCCAAATTTCACCATTTTTCCATTCACTATTTTAATCTCTTCGAGAGCAGGTCCTATTTTTCCCGATTCGTAAAGACAGTAGACAAAGGAAAGGTTATTTGCAAAATCCGGAAAACTTTTAAACGGGTTACCATTAGGGTAGAGCTGATGATATTCTTCTTCCACTCTGTTAAATTCACATTTAAGAACCAGATTGTACAGATAGAGGTAGAAAAGTCTTTGAGATTGCTGAAACTTTTCGGCGATTGCCTCGTCTAAAATCTCGCCTTTCAGAACATTTAACAAAGAAGGGAGCATGAGCATTTCAACGGTTATTTCGTCTTCCTGCAGTATATCGAATGCGTTCTGGAAATATTGATCTACTATGGCCCAGCTCATGTTTTTGGAGAAGTTTTCACAACCTGCTCGCAGATACATCGCTGCTGCGGCTCTTCTTTTTCCGATTTGTTTATAATGCCAAGCCTTTCTGGAATAATCCGGGGAGATTCTGCAAAAATTTTGATGTATTTCTTTCTTATCTATGTCTTCCAGATTCTGATAAGCCTTATACCAGATGTCGTGAAGTGTAAATCGATAACGCTCTCCTTCCTTGATCATTAATCCCGCCCGCTGCATTTTAATCAGCGAATTTTCCGCCTTTTTTAGATCAATTTGAATACTTTGACATAGGTCTTTTAACTCACCTTTTGTGAAGTTTTCTGATAATCCCGAAAAAGTGGAAAGCATTTTTTTATCCGAAGGGTCGATCTGCTGGAAGAGTTTATCAACGTAATCCTCCATGCCTTTGATATTGTGTATGTTTCCTTCTATTACCCATTTGCCTTCTTTGATGTTCAATTTACCGGTTGAATTCAGTAACATGAGAAAATTATAGATGAGTCCGGGATACCCGTTTGTGAGATTGTATATCCAATTCACTTGGGGTTCGTAGTTGGTTGTGAAGGGTTTTCCCAATAAGACTTCCAGATATTTTGCGGTCTGTTCTTTGTTGAAAGGTTCGAGTTTGAACTTCTTGGTAAATGCAAATTTTCCTTCTCTTTGCGTTGAGGCGGCAATGATAAGAACCTTGGAGGGAATGAGCATGGACTGAACATAATCCATGAGTTTTCGGTATCCCTCGTCGATCTGTTCGAAATCGTCAATGAGAATTGCGATTTCATCCATGATGCCAATGAGCTTTCCAACGATTCGTGCCACACGATCTAAATTATAAGGAGATTGTAAATCCCAAAGATACTGAAAATCATCCAGATTAACACCGGCAAATTCGGGGTTTTCGGTAATCTGAAGCAGTTCTTGACAAAAATGTTTAGTATCGCCTGCTTTTAAAGTTTTCCAGCCGTTGTTGATCAGATCGGTCTGAATGAGGTTTAAAAAAGTGGTTTTTCCCACTCTCGAACCTCCGTGGATAAGGTAAGAACCATTTTCTTCGCTTTGTAAGTCGGCAAAGTAGGTGTTAAACTCCCTTAAATCCTTATCCCTTTCCACGATATGAGAAGAAACCAGATCCCTCTTGACCAAACCGTCTAAAAGATGATGGCTACGTTTAATATGGATTTTATCGGTGAACAATCGGCCGAAATGAGATGGCCTTTTCTTCGGATTCTCATCCGTCATCTGTTTCAGTTCTTGAGAGAAATGTACTTTCGTATCCTCCGGCAGCAGATTTTCCAGTATTTTTCCCAAAACAAACGTGTCTGAAGCCGATGTGGGCCATTGACCTTCAAGGATCTCGGGTGCGACGAATACATCATCTCGGTTTTGTACGAATTTTAGTGCATCTTTATTGTAATTGACCCATAAGGGAGGTAAGATTCTCAAGCGATTTGAAAGCAACAAATGCGGAAAACCCCAAATGCCAAATCCTTCTCCCGTTACATGATGAAGCAGTTCCATGGAATCGATGAGTTGTAAAGCGATTTCAATCTTTTGAGCATCTTCAAGTGGTAAGCGGTCTATCCCCTCTTCACCCTGATAGGGGAAAAGGAAAAGCGGTTCCGCTGAATTAAAGTCCATAAAATCGGGCAGGATAAAGTGATTTTGAAATTGATACAGGATTTTTATCCTGGAATTGATTCGGTCCTGAAATGATCCGCAAACAAAACTTCTTAATTGTTTGGAGCGCTTGTAAACTCCGCCGGTTTCAACCAGATATTCGTCTCCTTCAAAATTCGTTCTAAGAAGTTTAATTATTTGCATCGCCATACCTCCTGAAGTGATTAGTTGTCTCTATTCTTTTTCCAAGATCTCCATCAGCTGATATTCAATCACACGGTCCATATCGAAGGCATCCAGTCCCAAGTAGTAATCGATGGTATCTGTTATGGCCTGTAGGGGTACTAAACCGACGATTTCTGATCCAATGACGGAAACACCATAGCGTTTTGCCTCGACTTTGATCATTTCAAATACCCTGTAAATACTGGTTTTTTTGAAGTTGGTCAGATTCATGGAGACCTGTACAATTCCTTTTTCCTTTAATTCTACACCCATGGCCTTTACATATCGGAATCCGCCGCTTTTGTTTCGAACCATTTTGGCAATATCGTTGGCGATTTGAAGATTATCAGTTGCCAGGTTGACATTGTAAGCAATCAAGAATTCGCGGACACCTACTGCAACTACACCGGCGCTGGGATGTATGGTGTCAGCGGGCCCATAATCGGGTTTCCAATTATCTTTCAAAATTTTTTCGCTGAAGCCCTCAAACTGACCTTTTCTGATATTGGCTAAATCCCTTCTTTCAGGAACAGAAGCAGATTTCTCATAAAGATAAACGGGAATTTTTAATTCGTCACCGATCCGTTGTGCCAGTTGTTTGGAATGTTCAATACATTCCGCATAATCCATGTTTTTTAAGGGGATCAACGGAATGACATCCGCTGCACCCATGCGAGGGTGTTCTCCTCGGTGATTTCTCAGATCGATCAGCTCTGCAGCGGTTTTTGTCATATCGTAAAGGGTTTCGATCACTTGAGATGGTTCTCCCACCATGGTGACGACGGAACGGTTGTGATCTTTATCCATTGAATAGTTGACAATCCAAACCCGATCGTATTTGTCGGCACATTTGACTATTTTTTCAACTACATCTGCGTTTTTTCCTTCGCTAAAATTTGGTACGGATTCAAGCCACTTCATTTTTAACCTCCTGAATTAAAATTCTGATGTAACCTCTGCATCCACCTTTAAAGGCACCTTTAGTGAATAGGCGTTTTCCATTTCATCTATCAGTATTTCTTTCATTTCCTCAACTTCTTCGTTCGGACATTCCAGAACGAGTTCATCATGTATCTGCATAATCATCATACAGTTTGATTTTTTCTGATCGATTCTTTTTTGGACGTTGATCATGGCGATCTTCATGATATCGGCAGCGGTTCCTTGGACGGGCGAATTGATGGCTATACGTTTTGCTTCCTGCCGCAATCTTTGATTTGAAGCATCGATATATTTAATCTTTCTCAAACGTTGAAAAACGGTTCGAACTTCCTTCTTTTCTTGTGCTTGTTTTTCCATTGCCTCCATGTATTCCTTTACTTTTGGATAGGTTTTGAAATACTCGTTGATAAATTTTTCCGCTTCGTATACACTGATTCCTATTCGTGATGATAATCCGTATGAAGAAATCCCGTATATAATGGAAAAGTTGATCATTTTGCCAATGCTTCTCTGATTGGCTGTCACTTGGTCCATCTCCACCGAAAAGATTTTGGAAGCTGTGAATGAGTGAACATCTAAATGATCGTTAAACGCTCTTATCAAATGATCATCCGAGCAAATATGTGCCATCAGCCTCAATTCGATTTGAGAATAATCGGCACTGAGTAGTTTCCAGCCTTTTTTCTGAGGTTTGATGGCGTTTCTGATTTCCCGCCCCTCTTCTTCTTTTACGGGAAGGTTCTGCAGATTGGGGTCAGAACTGCTCAAGCGCCCGGTAGCTGTTCCAATTTGATTAAATGAAGAATGAACCCGTCCGGTTTCTTTGCTGATAAAACCCGGGATTGCGTCAATGTAAGTTGATTTTAGTTTTGAAAATTTTCGGTATTCCAGCATTAATCTGGCGATTTCGTGTTTTTTGGATAATTTTTCAAGTACTTCTCGCCCCGTTTTATAGTTTTTACTCTTTGATGTTTTACCTTGAGATGGAAGACCCATTTTATCGAATAAGATTTCACCCAGCTGAACGGGGGAGTTTAAGTTGAATTCCTGACCGGCCATTTTGAAGATCTGTTTTCTAATCTCATGAATGAGCTGTTCGGTTTTCTCCGAAAGGGCATGTAAATAGTCTCGGTCAAAATAAACACCATTGTGTTCCATTTGAATCAGGACCTTTAACAAGGGCATTTCAATCTCCCCAAATAGTTTTTCTAAACCGGCCATTTTTAATCGTTCACCAAACAACTGATATAAACGATAGGTATAATCAGCATCTTCACCTGAATAAGCGGTAGCATCCTCAATACTGACTTGTGAAAAATTGGAGATACCAGGGGTTTTGGAAATGATGGTGTCAAAGCTGATCATTTGATGGGAAAATTCCTCCATGACTAACAAATCCAACCCATGTTTACCTTTGTCTGGATCCAGTAAATAAGAGGCAATCATTGTATCAAAATATCGTTCAGGAAGGTTAAACCCGCAATTCATCAAAACGGCAAAATCGTATTTCAAATTGTGTCCAATGACCAGAGCATCTTTTGTTGCATCTAATATTTCCCTTAATCGGCTTGAATGAAGGTTTTTAAGATTTGATGATGGTTGATGTCCCAAAGGCAGGTAATAACTATTGTCCTTTCCCCAGGAAAAAGAAACTCCGACCAGTTTAGCTTCTCTGACATTTAGAGAAGTTGTTTCGGTATCCAAGGCGAAGGCTTTTTGATTGGAAAGCTCCTTTAACCAGTCATCGAACAGCTCTTCTGTGATGGTTTGGTAATCCGGTGTCTTCTCATCAGTTGGTTTTGATTCTTGCTGCGAAAACAGTAATCCCTGGGTGTTGGAATGATCTGCCCATTCCGTTAGAAGAGAGTCAAATTGGAATTTGGAAAAGAGTTGTGTCATTTCTTCCAAGTCGATCCCTGAGTAGATATAGTGGTTGATCTGGCTGTACGGATCTTTCAGGTCAACGTCATCTTTCAATTGAACCAGCTTTTTACTTAAAAAACCATTCTCCCTGGATTCTTCAAGGCGTTTCCGGTTGGCTTGACTAATTTTGTCCAGGTTGTTGTAAATCGCTTCTAGTGTACCAAATTCACAAATCAATTCTTTGGCTCTTTTTTCACCAATTCCTTTGATTCCGGGGATGTTATCGGAGGCGTCGCCCATCAATGAGAGATAATCAACCATATGGGGGGGTTCAAAACCGAATTTCTCTCTAAAGGCATTCCGATCATACAGCTTGAGTTGGGTTACCCCCTTTTCAGCCCGAAGAATTCTAACCTTTTCGTTGATTAATTGAAATAAGTCTTTATCACTTGTCACGACTTCAAATTGATCCGCATCTTGATCAAATCTGTTAATAAAGGTGGCAATCAAATCATCGGCTTCAACGTTTTCCACAGACAACACCTGAATTCCAAAGGCTTTTACCAACGCTTCCACAAAACCCATTTGAAACCGTAATTCGTCAGGCATCGCCGCTCGATTGGCTTTGTAATCTTGATACATCTCGGTTCTGAATGTCTTTCTGGCCCTATCCAAGAAAAATACAACCAAGTCATCCTTTTCAACCGTTTCTTTCAACAATTTTGTCAGCATTCTTGAAAGGCCATACAGAGCATTAACCGGTTCGCCTGAAGAAGTATTTAAATTACGAATGGCGAAAAAAGCCCTGTAAACAAGACCCGACCCATCGATGAGGAAGAATCTTCTCACGATCAAACCACCTCTTTTTGGAATAGATCGGAAACTTTTGTTCCAATCTTGTTTTGAGTAACGGCGTTGATGGAAAGCTGATCTTGAGAGTCATCTATGAGTACATAAGCCATTTCGAATCGTTTCAAGAAATTCCCTTTACGTTTTTCATCTCTTTCAATGACCGTTCGCCATGTTCCGGTATTGATGTAAAAACGGGTTTGACCGGAGCTTGGCAGCAAATAGTTTTCAAATTTATGTCTATGGGCGAAAATCAATCCCCTTAGATTTTCATAATCGATGTTGGGCATCTCACAGTAACCGTAAAAATCCCTTTCTTGAAATCCATACTTTTTAGGGTTGTCGATGGCTCGATTGAGAATCGTTCTAGCTTTTGTTTTCATGTAATTGGTTCTTTTTAGCGAACGGATTTTGGAAACCAATCCCACCAGAATCCGGCCAAATTTAACACCTCGATTACTGTTGATAAACAGATTTGAAAAACGATGAGCGATGGGATAGTTGGATTTGATCCAGTGTTTTGCCTGCACAGTCTTCAACATTTTCAGCAGTTCTTCCATCCACAATTCCACTAAATTGATCCCCATGTCATAGGTTTTCATCATGGTTGAAAACCATTCAAACACATCCATATTGGGTTGCACATCATCGTAATCGTGAGGGATGTGTTCGGGGACATCGCCGTTGATAAGGACTTCCCTGAAATGAATCATCATGTATCGGGTCATATAATCTCCGATGGGGGGAATCAACTGACCCTTTTTATCTTTGCCAAACCGATTGCCTGGGTCGAAGTTGTTGCCGTGTATGGCAAAAACACCCCAGTTTTTGTCGTAAAAATAGGGAACAAACTCAATGTTTTCAGGAGTTCCAATCAGTTCTTTAAACCGGTTTTGCAATTTGGGGTTGTCGTGAAAATAATAATCGTGATTGCCGATCACATAGATCAGACGATTAAGTCTGCAAAATCTGGATAGGGCATTAAAAACCTTGGGGTGATTGTTAACGATATGATTGATTACGATTGGATCAATTTTGTCATGAAGTTCCTCAAAGGGGACTAAACCCAAATCTTTTACTATTTTACTCTCCATGAGTTCAAGACCGTCTCCAACGATAACCAACTCGGTTGTTTCCCCAGATGCACTCAAATTCAGCAATAACTGCTCCAGTTCATCATCGAAGATGAAATTATCGCAAATTAACCCATCCCCTATATGCATGTCGCTGATAAAGACTCTTTTCACGGATGTACCTCACTTTGTCTTGCATGAAAAATCCTTGTGAGACAGATGCGTTCACTTGTTAATTATACCAGATAAACGTGTTTTAAGAAAAATTTCTGTGATATAATTCAACCGTATGTTAAAGTTTTTTAAATATCCAGAACTCGACGATCGTTCCCCATTCAACTTTTTGAGTCAATCAGCGGATATGGTTGTTAATAAAGCATAGGGTTCATTATGAAAGGAAAATGGTTTTAGGATTAAGCATAAAACCGAAAAAAGTAATAATAGAAAACGGTATTAGGAGAAACGTTTAGTGATTTCAAAACAATTGGGCATGGAAGTGTATTTTGAACTGCATGCCAGTAACCGATCTGTAGAACGTGAAATAGAAATGGATGACGTCATGCGAATAATAGACGATCCGAAAACAGCTTGTTTTTTTCAAAAGAACGCCCGTGTGAGATTCGAGGGTTCACATACGGTGATCATTGGTCAAGTTCGGCATTCGTGCCTTTGGATCATTACAGTTTTTCAAAGGAAGGGAAAGGGTGAGAAATGAAAAAACTCATAATTGCGATCTGGATCAGTTTCTGCTTTGCCGTCTCTTTTTCAGATACGTTGCAGGAATTAGGAAGCAATTCTGTGGGATTGTTGGTGAGTTATTCAAGATTAACTGCTGATCAAATCCATGAAAAACTGAATGAAGTGCCGTATCACAGGATGTTTATGTTGAATTTTGCAGATCGGAAAATATGTGCCCTTTTGTTAGAAAATGAACAGATGGCACTTTATCGGGTTGATGACTTTAGACAAGTGGAAGATCTTGAAGCAGAAAAGGCTGTCTGGATCTATTTGCAGATCCAGACCTCTTTGTTTGACCAGACCGATTGGAAAGAACCTTTTTCTTATACCAGATTGATATTGGATGATATGAGTTACATCGATTTTTTTTTAAACAACAGTGCCATCTTTCAGAACGAACAATTCCAGACCTTTAAAAACAACAATAAGCCAGACGAAGTGACGCATTACATTCAGCATTATCATCAACTGTTAACACTTTTTTCCAACCAAATGATTCGTTTCTTCAATGATCAAGAGATGGACCTGAAACCAACGATATATGAGGAGATAACAGAGAGAATTCCGGCTGCGGGATATGACTTTATTCAAAATGAAATCGAGAGCTATCATTCACAGGTTCAGTTGTTGTCTTTTCTGGAATTTTACAAGGATTATCAAAGAGGGATTTACAAACAGTCGGGAGAATTTTTTGCGGATTTACCGTGGGCTACCTTTTTTAATAAAAATACGGTGGAAAATGCCTGCCGTTTTCAATTAAACTTGGATTTTCTGAAATATTCAGCTAAACAAATCGATGAGTATTTAACGGAATTAAACCAGGTCTTTTCTAAAAGTTATGGTGTGATGGATATAGATGCTTTAACCACCCTGTTGATGAAATACGTTGTTTTTGAAATCATTGCATTTGAGGCCTTGGATCAATTCAGAACAGATGCTGTGCCAGAGGCTCAATCTCGTTTTTTACGCATCTTAATCAACCGGGATCTTCACTATGATCAAATAGATGATTTTTTAAAATCAACCTTGCAACAACTAAAAACAAACTTGATTCGTTCAGTCTCATTACTGTCTGTCCATGATCATGCCTTTCGATTGGTCAATGCCCTAAATCAAACGAAAGTACAATTATCCACGAGTGTAACCGATGACCTGATTCAACACTCTTTTTCCTCTGTTGAGTTGATCACGCCTTTTGAAATTCCACAAGAAAATGCTCATTTTGCCGTTGTAAATACAACAGTGGAGCTGTCTTCGGATAAGCAAGAATCTTTTAGCAAGGTTTATCCGGTGTTTCCAAAGCAAGCGACAAAAGGGGCCCCCATTATACTATTGGATTTTTTTCACACGGCAGCTAATCATTTGACCAGAACGATCCTTCTGGCCTTAAGGACGATTATCACCAACGGATTCAGTCTGTACAAACTTGAGCAGGAAATCAATACGGAAAATGTCACCATTTCAATACAAGAATATCTGAGAATGGAACCTTTTCACGAGCTTTACCAAATGAAACCCACAGATGAAAAAAGGTTGAAGGCTCAAATTTCCAATGCCAATATCGAGTACCTGGCTTTGGATAACCTGTTTGCGGGAAATATTCCCAAGGCAATCTTGAGTGAAATTGAGAAAACGCCATCTATTGAGCACTTTCAGCTGGCCAGATATCCCATTGCTTATTATTCTAAAGAAACAGCAATTACTTCTAATCTGGAGAAAAACGAAAAGGCGTTGATCTTTGTTCATGGGAAGCAAAACATTCCCTACTTTGATCACCAAGGGGATATCCTACCGCAGATTGAAGCTGTTTGGAGGAACAAGGGGAGAATGGATGTGTGGAATGGCTTCTACACTTATGTGAATGAACATACTGAGTCTTTTTCCAATTTTGATTTTTATGAGTTTATTTATGATACGTCGGTTTTAGATGCACAAGCATATGGGCAAATACTGGCGCAGATCCTCATTGACCATTCAATACATAGCGCTTATGATGAGATCTATATCATCGCCTCCAGTATGGGCGGATTGGTTTCCCGGTACTGTCTCAATTATTCCTATCCGTTACAAACGCCAGGCGAATCTATTCGTTTTGGTGATTACGTCAAAGAACTGATCACGCTGGACTCACCTCATATGGGAACGATTGCTCAAAATTTTATTTTGACGATCAATCCAGCCTTGATGGAAGCGGTGTTAAAGGTTAAAGACGATAATCCGCCAAATTTAGAACTGACATTGGGAAATTTTATTGCCTCCTTCGTGAACGGTACCGAGGCTCAAAAGAGTGCTGAATTGATGATTTATTTTGCAAGAAATCATCCGGAGATGGTAGGTAAGCTCTTCACCGAAATGTTACGTTTTCTTGATCCCTTTCCCGGTGGCATGTGTATGCTTTATCAAGATCCGGATTATTGCGAATCTCTTGGGGTCTACCTTTATTATGAGACAGAAAACGAGTCATTTGAGTCTGTTTTTGTCAGCGATCCACCAACGAATCAGCTCAACCAAACCGATGGCTATTTGGACAAACTGTTTTTAATTTCAGGAGAGCTGACCGAAAATGCCACTGACATTACCCAAGGCCTTTCTATCACATACCATCTAATGCGAACTATCGGGGATAAATTATCTCATCAGACCATGGAAAATCTGTCACGCCACGGGAGAAATGACGGGGTTGTAAACCTTTACTCTCAGCAAATGTGGGGTATAGACAAAGGCCAGCAAAGATATCATTTTTTCGATTTGGATCATCTGGCGATTCCCAGGAATAATGATGTGGTAGAATTCATCATGAACCAAAGAATATTAAAAACACACAAATAAACAGGGGGAAATCAATGCACGAAATCGACGCAGCTTATGAAATAGAGAGGCTTATAGAGTACGCAAAACAAACACATTTGATCGAAACGGATTCCAAACAACATATGTTGTTGAATGCCATTTTTCTTAGAAACAATTTAATGGCGCTGCTGAATGTCGATACACCTTATCAAGGGAATCTGCCTCAAGAGACCACTGATTTGCATGAGATTTTGGATCATTTGATGATTTATGCAGTCAATACAGGCATGATAGAAGACACAACCACCGATAAAGATTTGCTGGATACGAAAATTATGGGCTTATTGACTCCTTGCCCAAGTGCAGTTACTCACAAATTCTACTCCTTAAAAGAATCTAGCGGTTCACAAGCTGCAACCGATTATTTTTATCAACTGAATCAGGATGTTAACTATATCAGAATGAACCGTATTAAAAAAAACAGGCATTGGACGGTTCAAACTCAGTATGGCGAGATTGAAATGACCATCAACCTTTCCAAGCCGGAAAAGGATCCATTGGAATTAAAAAAGGCTTTAAATATCCCTTCTACAGGTTATCCCAAATGTGTCTTGTGTATTGAGAATATGGGGTATCAAGGGGATGCAAAAAAACCGGCCAGACAAAATCACAGGTTGATTCCCCTTGAACTGTGCCAAGAAAATTGGTATTTTCAGTATTCCCCTTATGTTTATTACAATGAGCATTGCATCTTAATCTACGAAAACCACAAACCCATGCACATATGCAAACGGACTTTCAGCAGATTGTTCCAATTTTTAGATGAATTCCCCCTTTACTTTATTGGTTCGAATACCGATTTACCCATTGTCGGGGGGTCTATTTTGGAACACGAGCATTATCAGGGAGGACGTTACCGGATGCCGATGGTGGATGCAAAGATCGAAAGTGCATTTGAAACGGGCATTTCAAATGTGAAGGCAGGAATTCTGCATTGGCCTCTTTCCTGTATCAGATTGAGTTCAAATGATAAAGAGAAACTCATTGATTTATCCCATCAAATTCTCACTCAATGGAGACAATACACAGATGAATCGGTGGATATCTTTCATGAAACTTTGGAAGGGTCAAAAACAGTGCCCCATAACACAGTTACCCCAATATCAAGGATCAACAAAGAAGGAGAATACGAAATTGACATAGTACTCAGAAATAATCGGACTACCGATGAGTATCCCAGAGGATTGTTTCATCCACATCCTGAATTGCACCACATTAAAAAGGAAAATATCGGTCTTATTGAGGTAATGGGATTAGCCATATTACCGGGTAGACTTGAATCTGAAATTGAAGCCATAGCTGATTATTTGACAGGTGTGAAGGATATAGCCGGTATCGGTGAACTGGATGAAGACCATTCTTTGTTTAAACATCGACAATGGATTCAACAGATGCACCAAATGGGGATTTGCGGGACACATGAGCAGGTTATGTCTGCCATCCGGATGGAAATTGGTAAGCGTTTTACAAGAGTCTTGGAAGATGCCGGAGTTTATAAAAATAACCCGCAGGGTCAAGAAGCGTTTCAACGATTTATGAATGTGTGTGGTTTTAAATTGGTATAAGGGAGTTTCTGAATGTGAAAAAAGATGGAAACTGGGATGTATACCGTGTAAAAATCAGTATTATAATGGGATTGATTGGCTTTGTTCTCAATTTGGTTCCGATCAGCGTTGCAATAAATGACATTTATTTTTCCATTATTCCTGGAATTTTTACAGCCTTTTTCATCACACAAATATGGGGATTAAGATATGGTTTGTTAACAGCTATTTGTGGTAGCACTCAAACCATGTGGTGGCTCTGGTTATCCGATGGCTATGGTTTATTTTACTCTGTTCCGGTATACACCCTGTGGATTGTCTGGCATGGCATCCTCTCTGATAAAAGAAGAAGCGATAGCAAACCGATTTTTCTCCACAGCAAGTACATACAGGAAATTGTAATCAGAGTTCCCATAGAAATTGGGTTCTGGACAATCTTCCCATTTCTCGTTTCATTCAATCCCCCTCCTTGGATCAACGCTTCCAACAGTGTTTCGCAGCTCTTTTTAATATCCGTCAGTATCAAACATACAGCCGTTGCCTATGTTATGATGCTTTTAACAGATGTTTTAACTGGTTTTGGTTTTATCAGAAAATGGTTTAAATTGGAGGATCACAGAGGTAAACGTCATTTCATAGTGCCATTTGTTATTCTTTGGAGTGTTTTTTTCTGGATACTTGATGGTACATTGACCAGTTTATTCTTCCTGGATTTGAAAAAATTCTACTCAACAACGCCTCTTCTTTCAACAATAGAACTGATGTTTATTCAATACCCCATCACCAATTTCTTTGTAAGGATTGTTTTTGCCGTTTTCATGTTAGCTGCTGCTTTTATTATCTATGATTTTTACCAAAAGGAAAAAAGAAAAGATATCATCTTCAAACAGATTTTTGAAAACTCTGTCGATATGATTTTTCTAATATCATCAACGGGAAAGATTCAAAGGGTCAACAAGGCTTCAAAAGAAAAGCTTAAAGAATGTCTCCAAAAGAAATCGATTGATGAGTGTTTTATCCCAGAGTCGAATCAGGGTATTAGTCAGCAAATGATGGCCCATGGCGGTGAAGCCAGGTTTATTGCCAAAGCCGTTGATGATGAGAATATGATGTTTGATTGTGTCACCAGTTGCATCGATCAGGAAAAAAACGATTATCTATTGATAGCCAGAGACATTACACATACACTGAAGATGAATCATCAATTGAAGATGTTAAACGACCAGCTGTTATCCAGCTATGAAGAATTGGAATCATCCTATGAAGAGATCGAGGAGAAAAGCGATACCCTCGAGGAGAAGAATCAAGTCATCGAACAAAGCAACAAAGAATTAGAGGAAGCCTTCCAAACCATCCAGCAGGCTAAGGAACGCTATGAAAGCTTGTACTGTTCAAATGAGTATATTATGCAGTCCATTCCTGAAATGATAGTCAGATTCAACAAAAAAGGCGATATTCTTTGGATGAATAAAGCCTTCAAAGCTCAGTTTGATCTGTCTGAAATCGATCGCAATATGGGGGATATCCGGGTTAACGGGGTATTGTTAATTGATGAAAAGAATTTTTTACGGGTTTGGTCAGGTGAACCTAACAAACCATTTACTATTTCAGTATCCAATGATATGATTCTTAATGTGATCAGTGTTCCCGCAGTTGAAGAGAATGAGATCATCATGATCATGTTTGATATTACCAAAATCAGGATGCGGGAAGAATATTTCAAGAATGCAAAAAAGGCTGCAGATGAGGCAGCTGCAATGAAGGATGAATTTATCGCCAAGATCAGTCATGAGTTAAGAACACCGATGAACGGTATTGTGACGGCAGTGCATCTGATGAAGGATCTGAATCAAAGCCTTGATTGTGAAATGAAAGAATATCTATCCATTATTGATACTTCTTCTAAAAGGCTGATGACAACGATCAACGAATTACTGGATATCAGCAAACTTGAACGAGGACAAGATGAGATCAAATTAGAGCAAACGGATATCTACAATCTTTTAGAGAGCCTTAAAAGCGAATTTAGTGTGCTTGCTAGACGCAAGCGTTTAGCTTTTTCCGTGGAAATGGAAGGGGATGTTCCCCGCTACTGTTTTGCCGACCGGGAAAAACTGAATCATATTCTCTCCAATCTCATCTTTAACGCCATTAAATTTACATCAGAAGGTTTTGTAAAATGTGTGGTCAGGGGTGAAAAGCTCTCAGAGCAGAATTATCATTTAACGTTTTTAGTGATGGATTCAGGGATCGGCATTGCAAAAGAGGAACAGGATCTGGTATTTGAAAAGTTTACTCAAGTCGATAATTCATACACTCGTGAATATGAAGGAACGGGATTGGGATTAGCGATTAGTCAGGGAATTGCAAAAGTCCTTAATTCAAAGATAAAACTGCAAAGTGAACGGGGAAAAGGAGCGACATTCTATTTCACGATTGTGGTTTCACCGGTAATAGCCTCAGAGAATACCATTTCAAAAAAAGAGATCGATTCGGTTGAGGCCTACACGAAGAAACTAAAAAAGATTCAGCCCCTGATTTTTGTGGCTGAAGATGATCCTATCAATGCGAAACTGCTGGCAAAAGTTTTAAAAAAGGTGGGATGCCATTTGAATATTTACGAGAATGCCCTATTGTTGCTGGATGAACTCAAAACAAACATTCCGGACATCATCTTAATGGATATACAAATGCCCGGTATGAATGGAATGGATGCGACAAAACATATTAAAGGAAATCCCAACACCAAACATATACCGGTAATTGCCCTGAGTGCGCACGCCTTTGAGCGTGAACAAGAGAGATCGTTTAAAAGCGGTATCGATGATTATCTAACCAAACCCATCGATCAAAAACTTCTATTTAAAACGCTTCTTAAGAATCTCGAATAGACCGAATTTGTTATGCTATAATACATTTTGTGAAATGGCAGCTGACATACAATAACAGACAGAAAGGAGATTGATCATGGACAATCATGTGAACGGAGCAAAATCCAAAATGGAAAAAAGTGTTGAATCAATAGCTAATGAATTAAAGCACATTCGTACTGGAAGACCAAGCCCGGCTCTTTTAGAGGAAATCACTGCCGATTATTACAACACACCAACTCCCATCCCTCAACTTGCGAGTGTTTCTGTTGCCGAACGCTCTCTTGTCATTAAACCTTGGGATAAAAGCGTGCTTAAAGTCATTGAGAAAGCCATTCTCGCATCTCAGTTGGGATTAACGCCGATAAATGATGGAACCAGTATTCGCTTGAATTTTCCACCTCCGACGGGAGAACAAAGAAAAAAGCTGGTGAAGATGGTTCACGATGTGATCGAACAGGGCAAAATATCCGTTAGAAATATCAGACGTGATGTGATAAAGGACATCAAAGAGGAACAAAAAAATGGGGACATTCCTGAAGACGATGCCCACAAGCTTGAAGACAAAATTCAAGAGCTCACAGATGAATACGTAAAAAAGATGGACGAGTTGTTTAAAGAAAAAGAAATCGAAATCATGGAAGTCTGATGTCATCGGGTTTGAAACAGGAAAATGTTCTGAGGATACCAAAACATTTGGCTTTTATCATGGATGGTAATGGAAGATGGGCAAAAAACAAAGGACTTGACCGATCTGAAGGGCATGCAGCCGGGGCTGAAGTAGCGGAGCAAATGGTCAGGAATTGTCATGAGATGGGTATCAAATATTGTACCCTATATGCTTTTTCAACGGAGAATTGGAAACGCCCCAGCGAAGAAGTGGCTTTTTTGTTTCAGACATTGATTTATTATCTCGAAAAAAAATCACCTGAGATGATTGAAAAGGGTGTCAGAATAAGGTTTAGTGGACACATTGAGGCATTGCCTCAAGAAGCATATGCATGTGCCATGGACATCGAAAACAGGTCAGGTCATTGTGAGCGGTTTCACATGATAATCGCTTTGAATTATGGGGGACGGCAGGAGATTTGGGATGCTGCGTTGCGCCTATATCAAGCACTCGAAAAAGGAGAATGCCGACTGGATACTCTGGAACAGGATCAACCGGAACGGTTCAGACATTATCTCTACCTTCCGGATGTTCCAGATCCGGATCTGTTGATCAGAACGGGTGGAGAGATGAGAATCAGCAATTTTCTGCTCTGGCAATTGGCGTACACCGAATTGATCTTTACCGACATCTTGTGGCCGGATCTTAACCAAGAAGTCCTGATTAAGCTTTTGGAAGACTATTCAAAAAGAGAAAGACGATTTGGCGGTTTGTGAGTTCAGTTTTTGATGAGAAATAGTCATTTTTTTATTTTTTGGAGTTGATAACTTGTCACCGGATAAAAAAGAACTGAGAAACAGATGGAAATACGGTATCTTGTTTGGAACAGCATCCGTATTGTTGCTGTACAATTACTGGACCATTGTTTTCTTAGGCTTTTTAGCAAGTCTAACAGCAGGCTTAGAGTATGTAAAATTGTTATTCGGTGCTTACAAACGGACTAATGAATACCCCAAAGTGTTGGCTGGTGAAATTGGAGTCCTGACAGTTTTAATCCCCGGGACTTTTTTGTTATCTGGGATATGTATTTTTTTTGGTCGCATCGACTTTTTAGTCATTCTATATGCCTTGGTGATCCCTGTTCTGGGAGGAATAGGTGTTTTTGTCTATCAGGATCATGCAAAAATCAACGAGATCATGAACAATGTGATTTTGGGAATCTTTTATATTGCGTTGCCTTTGGCTTGTATTTTGTACATTTACAGGACATACGGATGGATTTATTCGCTGTATGCGATTACTTCTCCCTGGTTATTTGATTCTTTTGCTTTTTTTGTTGGGATCAAATACGGCAAACATAAACTGATGCCGAAAATCAGTCCTAAAAAAACGGTAGAGGGTTTATTGGGGGGGATGTTCTTCACTTTTTTAGGCTTGATTTTGATCACTGTTTTATTAAATTGGATCTATCCTGCTATCAGTTTTTTCGGAAATGGCCGGGGAATTCAATTATCGGTATTGGAACTTTTGTTATTAACGCTTTTCATTACCTGGGGAGCAACATTGGGTGATTTATACGAATCATCCATTAAACGGTATCATCAAACCAAGGATTCGGGTGATATTATGCCCGGACATGGTGGTTTATTGGATAGAATAGACTCCTTGGTTTTTGTTGGACCCATGACGTTGTTACTTCTATTAATGATTAAATAATGGACATCGGAGGTCAGTTAACTTTGAAATACATGACAGCGGCTCAAATCAGAGAACGTTTTTTAACCTTTTACGAGACAAAAAATCATGTCAGAATGCCCAGTTCATCCCTGATTCCAAATGATCCCCAATTGCTGTTTACCATTGCTGGGATGGTACAATTCAAGCCAATTTTTTGGGGAAAGGTAAAACCGATACACAAAAGAGTTACCACCTGTCAAAAATGTGTACGTACAAACGATATCGATGAGGTTGGAAAGACCAAACGCCATCATACCTTTTTTGAAATGCTTGGGAATTTCTCATTCGGGGATTATTTTAAAAAAGAGGCGATTCAATGGGCTTGGGAGTTTGCAACTGTTGAGTTGGAAATGCCACAGGAAAGACTTTGGGTCAGCGTTTACGAAGAAGATGATGAGGCTTTTGCCATCTGGCGGGATATGATCGGTTTTCCTGAAAATAAGATTATCAGATTGGGTAAGAAAGACAATTATTGGGGTCCTGCTGGTCCCACCGGACCATGCGGTCCGTGTTCAGAGATCTTTTTCGATACCGGTGTAAATCCTGATTGTCCCGATCCTGATCATTGCAGCCCGGCTTGTGACTGCGGTCGTTTTTTGGAATTTTACAACTTGGTGTTTACTGAATTCAATTACAATGAGGATGGAACCTACACCCCGTTGGCAAGAAAAAATATCGATACCGGCCTGGGTTTAGAAAGACTTACATCTATCATCCAGGGTGTGGCATCAAATTTTGAAACCGATTTGTTTAAGCCCATCATTTCCAAGGCACAAGGTCTCACAGGGATGGATTATCATAACAGCAAAGAAGAGATGACAGCTTTGAGGGTTATTTCGGATCATGTACGATCGGCTGTGTTTATGATTTGTGATGGTGTTATTCCATCAAATGAGGGAAGAGGATATGTTTTAAAACGAATCATTCGACGCGCCCTGACGTTTGGGTGGATTCACGGAATGAAAGATCCTTTTATTTTCAAATTAGTGGAGCCGGTTGTGGACATCATGGGTAATCATTATCCGGAACTGAATGAAAAAAGGGAAATCATCACCCAGATCATTCTGGAGGAGGAGAAGAAGTTTGTTCGGACCATGGAACAAGGTTTGGAAATGATTGATCAATTGCTGTCCAAGTCTAAAAATGAAAAGGGTGAAAAAGCCGCATTAAGTGCAGCGGATGCTTTTAAGTTGTATGATACGTATGGTTTTCCTGTAGAAGTGACCAGTGAAATAGCTGCAGAGAAGGGTGTTCGTGTGGATTTGGACGGGTACAACGAGCTGATGAATCAACAGAGAAAACAAGCCAGAGATGCCAGGGGAGAAAAAGAATACACAAAAGTAGCCAAGGTTTACGAACTGCTCAATCCTGACGCTATTTCTTCGATTGAGTTTATTGGTTACGACAGATTGTCCGAGGATTCGCAGGTATTATTCATTTTAAAAGACGATGAGCTGGTAGATGAGATCAGCATGGGGCAAATTGGAGATGTGGTGGTGCGCATTACGCCTTTTTATGATGAAAAAGGCGGGCAGGTATCAGATAAAGGGATTATTTATAACTCGTTGTTCCGGGCAAATGTTCTCGATGTGTTCAATCCCTACAACAAAGTCATCGTTCACCGTGTCAGAGTGGATAAGGGAAGGTTGAAAAAAGGGGACAAGGTAACCCTGGAAGTAGATAACATGACACGTTTGGCAACAGCCAGAAACCACAGTGCCACTCATTTGCTACACGAAGCTTTGAAAAGAGTGTTAGGTTCCCATGTCAAACAGGCGGGTTCGTTGGTGTCGCCCAATCGTATGAGATTTGACTTTTCTCATTTTAAGCCCCTGAGCTCTGATGAGGTCGAACGGATTGAACAACTGGTAAACGAGCAGATCATGCGTGCAATGAGTGTGAACACAGATATCATGAACTTAGAAGATGCAAAAAAATCAGGGGTTATCGCCTTGTTCGATGATAAATATTCCAATACAGTTCGAGTGGTTAGAATGGGTGACTTCAGCGCAGAACTTTGTGGGGGTACCCATGTTAAAAATACGGGTCAGATTGGTTTGTTTAAAATTAAAAGCGAAACCGGTATTTCCTCCGGTGTCAGAAGAATAGAAGGAAGCACAGGATTTAACAGTATTGAAATGATTGATGAACAGCAAAAGATCCTGATGGATATTTCAACCCAAATAGGTTCGGAGATTTCTGCTCTGAGTGAGAATGTTAAAAAAATAATGGAGCAAAACCGTGAAATGCAAAGAAAGTCAGCTGAACTGGAAGAAAAACTCAGTCGTCAAAACATTAAAGATATCCTTGAAAGCCGAATTAAAACAGTCGATGGAATCAAGTATCTGTCAATTGTTCAGGAAGATTCAAATCCGAATGTGATGCGTACTGTGGCGGATAATGCCATTAAAAAGCTGCAAGGTGGCGTAATTTGCATTTTCAACAAACAGCCTCAAACGGTTTCCTTTATCATCAAAGTTAGCGATGAAATAGCTGGGAAACGTGTCCATGCAGGGAAAATGGCGAAAAAACTTGCTGCCATTCTTGGTGGTGGGGGAGGCGGAAGACCTGATTTTGCACAAGCGGGTGGGAAAAAGGTTGAAAACCTGAATCAAGCGATTGAATCGTTGCCTGAAATTATTCAAGATGCCTCCTCGTAGAATTGTTATCAGGGGCGACCGGGGAAGTGGGAAAACCACAATATTTCAATCTGCCTTGTCATTTATGGAGAATCATCCTTTGGCTTACCAGGGATATCGGACGTTTTTTAATGACGGGTATCAACTGAGATTACAATGGATAAACTTGGAATATCAATCAATTGTGATGGCTCAAAAGACCGGAAAGCAATCCATGAAGCCCTTTTTCCTGCGGTTGGATGAGATTGGTGAGATTCTTCAGCAAACAACTATGATTTCTAAAATATTTGTATCTGATGAGATTGGATTTTTAGAACAATTCTCATTATCCATGCAGAGGGGTATCATCAAAGCCATAACAGATGCCCCTTTTTCCATTATGACACTGAAAAAAGAGAATTATCCCTTTTTAAAGCAAATTATCGCAATGGATGATTTAATCCTGTTCGATTTGGACGAATACGACAGGCATCAAAAAGATGCTCTCCTTCAAAAGATAATGGAAATCATCCAAACACAGGTTAAATAAATAAACGGAAAGAATACGGGGGACAAAATGAAAAAAAAGATTTACATTATTACTACCGGTGGAACGATTGCCATGCGAAAAGAAAGCGATGTAGTGATTCCTTCCCGGCTGGGAAACCAAAAAATATCGGAGCTCACAGGTTTAGAGAAATTCGGAAAGATCGAAACCATAGATTTTTGCAATCTTCCCAGTCCGCATATGACCCCTCAAAAAATGTTTGAGCTCTCACAATTGGTTCAACAGCTTGTCGATATGCCGGAGGTATCCGGTGTTGTCATCACCCATGGTACCGATACACTTGAGGAAACCGCTTATATGCTGGATTTAACTGTAAAGACAAAAAAACCCATTGTGTTGACGGCTGCGATGAGAAATATCAACGAACTGGGAACCGATGGGCCCAGAAACGTTTTTTCATCGGTAGAAGTTGCCGCTTCGAAATACTCCGTTGGATGTGGGACGGTCATCTGTTTAAACGACGAGATTCATGCAGCCCGTGAAGTTACGAAAACCTACACCAGCAACGTGGCTACTTTTGATTCACCTGGATTTGGACCTTTGGGGATTGTGGATGAAGATGGTGTTTTCTTTTTCAGAAAGTCACTAAGGCGCATGTATATCAAAACGGAAGCCATTGAGTCAAAGACCTGTTTAATCAAGACTTTTACCGGAGATAAAGGTGAATTCATCGATTTTGCCAGGGAACAGGGGACAAAAGGGATCGTTCTAGAAGGTTTTGGCAGAGGTAATGTGCCACCGGAACTGATGAGCCCGGTGAAACGATGTATTGAACAGAAAATTCCCATTGTTTTGGTTTCCAGGTGCTATAAGGGTAGGGTCTTGGATATATACGGATATGAAGGTGGTGGAGCTTCTTTAAAGAAAGCCGGCGTGATATTGGGACATGAGCAAAGCAGTCAAAAGGCAAAGATTAAATTGATGGTTCTGCTGGGTAGTTCAAAGAGTGTGGAAGAGATCAGGGAAGCCTTCGAAATATCCACCTATGAACCCGATACGAGGGCTTTTTAGGGGGTGAAAATTTATGAAGAAATTGTTGGTTATTATCCTGTGTATGACCATTGCGGGGATTCATTTGGCCTATACAATTGAACAGGTTCTACAAGGTGTTGAGAAAACGACTTACGAAGAATTCGCCATCCCCTATTTTAAATGGATCAGTTCCGTCGATGGAGAATTTGCAACAGGTTATGACCCCTTTGGTCAACAGGGGTTATTAGGAGTCAAGGCGAATATTCGGATGTTTGAAAAACTCGATTTATCAACCTCTTTTGCGGTGATGACAGATTTTGCAAGTGATATGACTTATCGATTTTCTCTTGGACTCAGTTACGATTTTTTGAGGCAATCCGACAGTGAAAAAAGATATCGTGAGGCTAATAAGGAAATAATAATCAGGAAATTAATGGCAATTGAACTTTTTTTTGACTATCTGAAGAAGAAAGTGATGCTGAATAGTCAGGATCAAGATGTTCTGTCTCTTACTCTCATGAAACTGGAACAGGTTGATATGGCATACAATGCCATCAAAATCGAGGCATTGGCTTCAATTTCTGAAGGAGAGCCGCAAATAGCTGGATTGTCGGATTATATACCGAAAAAGATTGATGATGATATTGTTCAAACAGCTGTTATTCGATATTTGAACCTTTTTTCCAGTCAAAAGGGTGAAGAGGAACATCATTCCCTATTTGCTCTTTTCAGAACGGACTACAATGCCTATCTTCAAGGAATTTCTGCGGGACTAGGTGGTACTTATGATTTTGCCGAACCGGTTAAGAGCGTGGTTTCAGATAAGATCGATGAAATTGATATCCGTAAAAACAAGCTCATACACGATGTTCTCACTGAAGTCTTGCCTGGGTTGAAAGAAGAGTATCAACGGCTTGAGAAGGAAATCAACTCGGCCACATCAAAAATTATTAACGGCCAACTCACAAAGGAGGCGTTCAACCACATGCAGGAAACGTTTGAAGCCCTCGAAAACAAATACATTGAGTTAACGTTGGATGCGGTTAAAATTGAATACCTCTTTACGGTTTTAAGTGGAATCAACGTGAGATGATCCGGTACAATCGTTTGGAGTGATCAGAAAATGCTGGAAGTACTGACAGGCACGGATGACTTTTCAAAATACGATTATTGCAAGAAATGGGCAAAAAAAGAAGGCAAACAATTTAAAGTGTTTAAAACCAAGGATTGGCAAGAATTTGAAGCCTTTCTGTCTGTTTTGTGCAATAAAACACTCTTTTCTGTAGATTATTGTTGTTATGGAGATTTTCCTGAGGGACTATCCAAGAAAAAGCTCAGCATTTTGATGGCGTTTTCTGATACGATCGAGCAATCTGAATCAAACGCTCTTTTTATAGGGAGTGAAAAATCGATTAAAGGCTTAAAGAAAGGGAAAGCCTTTGAACTGCCAAAACCATGGAAAGATGATGAATGGAAAGTGCTAGTGAAAGCATTGGCATTGGAGTTGGGACTGTCTTTATCTCAAGAACAAATCAATCGGCTGGTCTTTGATACCGGCCCGGATATGTGGCGGATACATAATGAATTATCCAAATTTGCTCAATTATCGGATAGAAAAACAATTGAGGAGAAAACCTTTACAGACCTTTTTTATTCTTATATGAGAGAGGATCTACAAGCCTTTGTACTGGCATTTATCAATCGCAATTCAACATCGGCCATGGAAAAACTCAATGACATTCTTTTGGAATATAATCCCATTCAGATTATTTATCGATTGGGTGCCATTTTTCAATTGATGCTCAAGATCAAGCTGATTTCCTCAAAAAGATATTTTACCTTTAATGATGTCCGGGAATTGGCTTCAAAAACCCAAACCAATATCCCGTTGATTTCCCAAATGGTGGGTTTTTCCTTTAAAAAGAATGAATTCAAAGAAAATCTCTCAGAACAATACTCGAGATTGGAAATTGAAGACCTGATCGATCACATATTATTCCTTGAAATCAACTACAAAAGTGGCGAGAAAGATTTCCGTTCTGAAATCATCGGTTTCTATAATCAGACACGAAGGTGAATGTTGAAAAGAAGACTATACGAGAAAAAAAGTAAAAAAAGAGATTTGTTCCTGGTGATCGTCAATGGGTTATTAATCTATTGGATGTTGTCTTGGGATTTTGTATTTGGCGACGTTTTCGCTCTTGCACCCGGCTATATGATCACCATAATCTATGCCTTGAACAATCACCGATATATCAGTGTGATCCTGTCAGCGTTTTACGCAATCGTTTGGTCATTGTATTATTCAGCGTTTATTTGGATGTCTCCTCTTTTTTTTATCGTATACAGTTTAATGGCCTTTTTTATAATAGGCCGATGGAAGGAAATTCAAAAGTTCTACTGTCTTTTTTATTTGTTGGAAGGGTTTTTCTGCCTTTATTTCTATAATCAGGGGACCTTTGTTAGTACACAGCTCATTCAAATGGGGTTATATCTGCTGACCTTTTTTCATCTTAAGAGAATCTTGAAAAGAAAATAAGGGAGGGGATATGAAATGAGTGTGATAAGCGGCGATTGTGATATAATCCATTAAGCATTTTTCTTCAATGAGTAAGGGCAATCAATGGTCAAGATAAAGGTATTTGGGGGTTTGCATGTTTATCTTTTTTTCCCTTGTTTTTCTTTCAGCGACGCTATGTTTATTGTATGAGAGAAATCGATTAAAAAAACAAATCAAAGCTGAAAAAGCAGACGAAAAAGATTTGAAGCGTTTGATATCAAAAGTAGATGAGTTAACGGTTGAAGCCAACGAATCACAGATGGAACAACAACGGTTAACTCATACCCTTGAACTATATGAAAATGCCATACAATCGGCTTCAAGATTGATTGAAATGGCTTCCCAGTCGAATTCGGATGAGAATTTTTTAAAAAAACTTCTTGAAGAGTCGGTTTCAGTTGTTCCAGAGGCAGAATATGGCAGTGTTGCTTTAATAAAAAAAGATAAATGGCATTATGTACACACTGTGGGTCATGATTTAAGTATACTTCAATCGTTAGATTTACAACGTGATTTTTTTCTTGATCCGAGAAATTCAGATGATACACTTTATTTCGATTCTAATGTCTTTGTTGTCAATAACATTGAGAAACAGAATTACAATATCCCTAAAGATATTTACCCAGCTTTCTATAAAGCGACGAAAAGAACCCATCAATCTGCCATCATGGAAATTGACATCGGTGAAGACATCGCTGGAACCATTGCTCTGGATACTTCTCAAAAGAGCAGGGGTGTCTTTTCCAACGAATCGCTGAAGATGTTTGGTGCATTGGGAAATATTGCAGCTACTTTTATGGCTTTTCAAAGGCTCAATCAGATGCATGAAGAATTTCAAAAGGAAATTATTCTATCCATGATTCGAATGATGGAAATTCACGATGAATATACACGAGGACATTCTGAAATGGTTGCAGAACTTTCACAAGAGATTGCCAAGGCGATGGGTTACGAACCGGAGATCATTCAAGAGGTTTATTGGTCGGGGTTGGTACATGATATTGGGAAAATTCTCATTCCCGGTTCCATTTTAAACAAACCAGGGAAATTATCATCGTCAGAATTCGATATAATCAAAATGCATCCGGTATGGGGAAATGATGTATTAAAGCAATCCAAATACCTATCAAAAATTGCCGTAAATGTGAGATATCACCATGAACGGTATGACGGTGCTGGATATCCTGATTTACTCAAAGGAGATGACATTCCTGAGGTTTCAAGAATATTGGCAGTAGCAGATACATGGGATGCCATGACGAGAAATCGTTCGTATCGAAAAGCGTTGGATTTCAATATTGCCATCAAAGAAATTGAAAAGAATAACGGGAAACAGTTTGATCCGAAGATCGTTGAAATCTTTTTACCAATAATCAAACAGAGGATTGAAGAAGGAAAGGTAGTTGATTGATTTGAATATTCTGGTTGCAGATGATTCGGTATTGATGAGAAGAAATCTTAAAAATATACTGAAACAGGCGGGGTATGCGATTGTAGCAGAGGCTTCCAATGGAAAGGAGGCGGTTGAGTTATATCGAAAGCATCAACCCGATCTTGTTACAATGGATATAACGATGCCGGTCATGACCGGGATAGAAGCCGTCAAAACGATTATTGATGACTATCCAGAGGCTAATATCATCATGATTTCTGCCTTGGATCAAAAGCACATGGTTTTTAAGGCTTTGGAATGCGGGGCAAAGCATTACATCGTTAAGCCTTTTAAAGTATCTGCTGTCTTAAAGGCTATTCAGCATGTTTTAAACCCCGACTCAGCAAGCGAAGACCTCAAGCCACAGAATACTTTTGATCAGACTGAATCAGGAAAAACCGACGAAAATATCGAATTACCATACAGAGTTACAAACTTGAATGGTGTTTTTCACATTACCATTGCATCTGCTTTAAATAACAGACATTATCTACAATTGGAAGGAACCGTGCAAGGCTTGCTCGCCTTGCCAAATGTCCATATTTATTTTGATCTAAGTGGCTGTAACTATCCCGATGAAATGTGTTTTGCGCTAAAGCCCCTTGTTGATAAAATCACCAATTCCGGCGGCCACACGAAATTCATCAAATAATGGCTATTTTTCGATAACTCCAAATTTAATTTGACCATGTTCAGTCTGAAGGGTATAGACATATTTTTCCTTATCCGGATAGTTCAGACAACCATCGTTTGATTTTAGTGAAATCGGTGAACTGATCGACAACACTGCTTCTTTTTTTGAAGCTTCTCTCATAGCGTTGCCCACAAAAATATTACACTGTTCACAAACCCCGTCCGAAAGATCTCTTTCATTAAGCATCTTTGCGTTGATATCCATCAACAATTTTGAGGCAAAGATTTCAGCAATCCTTTTTTCTGCAGATAAAAACACCGTGGCATAGACCGAACCACTCAAGCGTATAAGAGAAGTATATCGGAATAATTCTATGCAATCCTCCTCTCTTTTCTGATTGACCGCTTTTAACGCTATTTCCTGTGTTTGCAAGTATTCATCGACTTCCTTCTTGATCATATCCAGAATATCTTTGAGGGGGATTTCTGGCATTTCGTGGGCTTCTCTGATAGGGATCAGAAGTTTAAACGTTGTACCAAGACCTTTTTTAGTTTGTATTTCAATGCTGCCTTGAAATTTTTCCACTTCATGTTTCAAAGCCGACAGTCCTACCCCTCGACCGGAGATATCCGAAACGGTTTCACTGGTGCTTAATCCATCCATGAGAATTAGATTCAAAATCTCTTTTTCGGCCATTTTTTTTGATTGCTCAGGATCTAAAAAGCCTTTTTCATAAGCACTATGAAGAACAGCATCCAAATTAATACCCCTGCCGTCATCATGAATAATTAACTGAATCATTTCGCCCAATTGTGTTACTTCCACTCGAATCTGCCCGTATTCTGATTTACCTGTACAGGCGCGTTCTTCTGGGGTTTCAATGCCGTGATAGATGCTGTTTCTGAAAAGATGTGTGAGAGATCTGATCAGTGGTTTGTAAAGTTCTCTGTCAACGGCAATATCCTCACCCTCTATGACAATAGGGGTTATAAATTTCCCCATTCGTTGGGCCAATTGACTGGTATAATTTTTATAATAGGAAAGCAACTCTCGGAAGGAAGTGTATCTCAAGCGTTTTAAATCGATGAGAAATTCTCTGCCCTCTTCTCCCAGTTCACTTTCAGCGATTTTGTTTTCAAGTTCGTAGATGCGGTCCGGATCGATGGTTAATTTTTGTTCATTTGAGAAAAAGTCAGATCCAAGCAATTCCCTGATGATGTCGAGGTCCTTTCGAACCCACGAATTATAGTCATAAGCACTGAAAAAGTCTATTAATTGATCGTTGTTGAACTTAAGTAAATCTTTACGCTGCTCGTTGAGAACATTTTCAAAGGAGTGAAGTGCAGTAACGGCGTTAATGGTATCGAAATTGGCAAAACTCCCCTTATAAGTATGGATCATTCTCAGAATTTCTGCAATCTTGTCTTCTGCTCTCAATTGGCTGTTGCAGATTTGTCCCATGCTGTTCATTGTAAAATCTCTAAAGTCACGAATCAGATCCAAATAGTCTTGCCTTGAGTTCAAGACCTTAATGACCATCTTTAGGATATTTCTTTCATTTTCAATCTCATTTTGAAGTTCTACCTTTTCTGAGATGTCGTGAAGAATCACCATGATTTTTCGACCTTCCGAGCTGGTATCAATCACTTTGTAATTCAACTTGATGATTTTGTTGTTGATGGTAATGGTTTCAGGTAGCAGTGAAATATACATATCAATGGCATAAGCTTTGTCTTCTGTCAGGATTTTTATAAAAACCTTATCCAAAAAATCCACCATTTGGTTTTTTTCATCCGCAAGAATAACCGAAATTGATCGATTGGAAATCTTTTTACCAAAGATCTGTTCACATTGCAAAGAATATTCAGAATCGATGATCAGGGATTCCGAGAAGGTTAAAAAACCTTCTTCCGTATTATCCAAAAGGGTTTTTAAGGCGACAGTCGTTTTGTTTAGTTCGAATGTTCTCTCTTCGACTTTTCTGTCCAATTCATTATAGGAGCTTTCCAGCTCTTCGTTCATTGCGGTTAATTCTTCATATGAGGCATAGAGTTCATCAGAAGTGGATTGGAGTTCTTTGTATGTTTTTTGAAAGTCTCTAACCATGATGATTCCGAAGCTAAAGATAATGACCATGGATGATAAGGCGTAAACAGGAAAAGGAATAATCGTTCCGATCAATTGAACAACCAACAGATAAATGGTGCTGGTTGCCAATATGGTGACGGGATAGATGAACTCGGTAGTTTTTCTGTTAAAAGATAAAAAAATCATGAAGCTCAAGTTGATATAGCTCATGATGTATTGGGCGATGTCCATGCCGAGATAAATGACAAAACAAGTGATGATGTTTGGAAAGAGGAGCTTATGACTAAAATTGTTCTGACTGTCTTTATTGTAATAGGATTCAATACCAATGACCAGGAAATAGATAAACAAGGTGTAACTGATTGGCTGTAACACTTTGAAGAGTTGGTCAGCGGGCATGGTTGTTAAATAATCCGGTGAATTGAGAATGTACAAAAAACTGCCCAAAGAGTTAAACAGCATGGCAATTCCCATGGCAACATAGGAATTTTTCTTTGCTGAAACGTGTTTTCCCAAAGAAATCAGAATAATAGAAAGTAAAGCGGCCATTCCGAAAACAATCAAGTAAAAATCCTGCCCAAGAAACTGGAGAGAATGTATTTGTGCCTTTAACTTAAAATAATCTCCAAAGTAGGGTGCTGTAAAGATTTCTAGTCTGTCTCTGCCTAAATAATGAATAATAACCTTATTGGTTGTTGTGATTAAAGAGTGATCGATTTGTTCGATGTGAGAATACAATAGCTGACTTGATTTTTCTATCTCTCTGGGAAATGTCATATCTGAGATCATTTCACCGTTAAAAATCACCTGAACATGGGTTCCCCTGACTGCAGGTATCAACAGTCCCGAAGTCATGATATCAGACAGCTCGACCTCACCATAGAGGCTGAAATGAATGGGGCCTCTTTGATCGATTTCCATCGGAAACTGGAATCGTTCGGATTCAGAAGCTTGGGAGGCAAAAACATCTTCGCCGGTCGTATCCTCTGTTACTGAATAATAAACTGAAATCCAATCCACATGAATATTATCAGCGCTATTGACGGGATTGAAAAAAATAATATAGAAAAGAACAAGGACAATAATAATGATGGCTAAAGCACTTAGTGTTATGGTTATCTTTCTTCTATTCATCATCGATGGTATTTAGATCAAATGTGTTAATAGCGGCATGTACTTCAACATCCAAATCCGGATCATAATCGACTTCCTTAAAGGAATCGCCTATCGTTAATTTATTAATCGCAGATTCCATCGTTTTTGTATATCTGGACCCCTTTGGTGCAAGGATATCCAGGTTGTTAATCGCAGATTCACAAACAATTTCCATAGGGATGGCAAACTCTCTGATGGATAAATCCATACTGAGTATAGCGGTGTTAATGTCGATAATCTCTATCGTACTTTTATCGAGCATCATGTTGCCTTTTAATACGGCAGAATCGATCAGCAGCTCAATATTGGATGATTCGGGTATTTGAAGGTGCAATTCATATTTGGGTTTTCCGAAAAGAAAAAATTTATTGCCATCCTTTTTTGATATCCGAACCCTGTTGTCATAAATTTTTACATCTGTATCGTCTGTGTTTGAAAAATAAGTACCCGAGATGACATTTTGTAAAGTCTCGTCTGTTGAAACCTCCAAGTAGACTGTCGGTAAGTCCAGTTCGATAATAATTTTTTCCAGATTCTGGTCAAAAGCTGCTTGGAATTGATAAGATTCATACTTCTGATCTGAAAGATAATCGGTGGGATAAAAGATCAATGCCAAGGTAAAGCCAATAATAAAAATCGCATTTACAAATCTGAGCCATCTTAACCCCTTGATATTGGAAAGAATCGATAGCCCCACCAAGATGAGAATAAACGGCCAAAGATAAAAAAGGTTTTCGAGTATTGTGGAGAATATGGATGAATCGAAAAGCCCAAAGACCAGCAATATTCCCACAACAAGCAACAACACTCCAAAAAAAAGGCGCATTTAATTTCCCTCCTTGAAGAATCTTAACAGAACAGCTCCTCCGGCTATTATCAGCAAAATTCCGATGATTACTCTCCAAGAAACATTCCAATCAAAGATTTGGCTGAAAAGAAACAAAATACCCACGATTACTATCCCGACACCAATTGCGATTTTTCCGTGTCTTTCTCTTTCTAATTGTTCTTTAATTTTTTGCTCGCTGTGATAGGTCTGTGTTTGTTGATCGTAATGGGAATCGTATACGTTGGTGTCCTGATCGTTCATTTCTTCAGGCGCAGATCTTTTTACCGGTTCTTCCGGAATAATGATCCAGGCTATGATATAGAGAAAGATGCCGGTTCCAGCCAGTAAAATGGTAGCTGCCCATATCAGTCTGATTATCACCGGATCCACATTCAAATACTTACCCATTCCGGAACAAATACCGGCCAGCACTCGATCATCCCTTGACCTGTATAAACGCTTTTCTCCCATATTCTTCACCGCCTATGTTTATTTTCCAAGCCGGAACCCATCGGGTAACAGCTGGGAAAGACTATATTCTTTCTCTTTTCCGTTGGTGTTAATCAAGATGACTCGCATGTCTCCAAATTCCCACAAAAACTGTCTGCAAGCGCCACAAGGCGAAGCCGGCTCTTCGGAACGGGTGGCCACTGCAATGGCCTCAAATTCCATCTCACCTTCAGAAACAGCTTTAACACAGGCAACCCTTTCTGCGCAAATGGTTAACCCGTAGGATGAATTTTCAATGTTCGTACCGGTATAGATCTTTCCGCTCTTTGTTAAGATTGCAGCACCCACTGGAAAGTTGGAAAATGGACTGTAACTGTATTCAAGCATCTTTATGGCTTCTTCTTTAATTCTTTTTATCATGATAATCCTCTTCCTTTTCGATGGACTTTTTAAACATTAGATCTTCATCGTCATCATACATCTTCATTTTGACTTCAGGCTTAACAATCATTTTAATTTTCTCAATTCTTGTTTTGCTGGCAGCCAGAATTCTGAAATAAAATCCGTTAACCTTCATTTCTTCTCCGACCTTAGGAACCCTTTCAAACAGTTCCAGCAGATAGCCGCCTATGGATTCGAAATCGGTTTCGGGGAATGTAACATCCAATTCTCTCTCTATATCGTTGATGGGAACCTTGGAATCGATGATAAAAGTGGTGGGATTCAGTCTGTCAATCCCGAAAACTTCCCCTTCATCAAATTCATCCATGATTTCTCCCATTACTTCCTCTATGATATCCTCAATGGTTACCAAGCCTTCTGTACCACCGTATTCATCGACAACTATTGCCATGTGAACCATGTTGTCTTTAAACTCCTGAAGGAGGGCGTCAATTTTCTTTGTCTCGGGGACATAATAAGGGACACGGCTGATTTCTCTGACATTGAGTTTTTCTAAAATATCCGTACCTCGCTCATCAATTGCTTTGATGATGTCTTTGGCGTAAAGAATGCCTGTGATGTTATCGATGTTGTCCGTATAGACCGGAAACCTTGAATAGCCTTCTTCTCTGACGCAGGTTAACGCATCAGTTAAAAGGGTGTTTTCATCCAAGGCGATGACATCCACCCTTGGGATCATAATTTCCTTTACATTGGTTTCTTTGAGTCCAAGAGCCCTGGTCAGCATTTTGCTTTCTTCAATTTCAATGGCCCCTTCTTGTGCACCAACCTGCATGGCGTATACGATCTCGTTTTCAGTGATGAATGGGGTATCCTTGACGACACTTCCACCCAAAAGCCGAATAAAAACGTTACTGATTCTCACCAATAACCAGATTAAAGGAGTCAGGATATAGCTGAGAAAGGTAATCATCCTAATGACCAAGTGAAAAACCCTTTCGGGGTTTTGGGTTGCAAAGACCTTTGGAGTAATCTCCCCAAAAATCAGAATCAGCATGGTCATGATCCCAGTTACAATAGCTGTTGCATTTCCCGCATTGCTATTGGGAAGCAAATTTAAAGCAATTAATGTTGCTAAAGACGAGGCAAAGATGTTCACGAAATTGTTAAAGACCAAAATGGTTGTCAACAACTTGTTTGGTTCATGCAATGCCGTTTCAACGACCTTGCGTTTTTCCTTAGAATCGGCTTTTTCCGCTAATTCCTTCAACCGAAGTTTGGTCATCGAACTCAGAGCTGTTTCCGAACCTGAAAAAATTGCTGATAAAAATAACATCAATCCCAACAAAATAAACTGCAATGTCAATGCGTTGCTACTAAAAGGTTCTGGTTCCACTTGAACCCCCACCGTCCTTTCTATTCTAATAATGGTATTTTTCACCGTTTATAATCTTCATTCCTCTGTAAATTTGCTCAATTAACAAGAGCAAAGCCATTTCATGAGTAAAAGTCATCTTTGAAAGGGCAATGGTCTTTGCTGCCGCAGATTTGACATCTGAATGAAATCCAGTATAACCCCCTATGGCAAAAAAGAGATCCGCTGAGGAAATCTGCCTGCTTCTTAACAACGTTGCAAATTCCATTGAAGTGTACTCTTCTCCTTTTTCATCCAGTACGATTAGCTCTTCATTTTTCACTCTTTTCAGCAATGCTGAAGATTCGCGCTTTTGGATGTCTGTTACTTGCTCTCGATTGATGTCCCCGCCGCTTTTCAATTCAACGAGCGAGAATTTTGAATAGGGACTCAACCACTTACAATAGCGCTCAATGCCACTTTTAATGAACGGGGTCTTTAAAGAGCCGAAATAAGCGATTTTTATCATGGAAAATTATATCATAAAGGCCATCATTCTTGAAGGGATGGTATAATATGGTTGTAAATAAGTTTATATAAGAGCTTGAATCTCAATTCGGAGGGGCCGTCATCATACAAACAGGTGAAAAAAAGCGTTTAGAACGATTGCAAAACATCATTGATATTCATTTTTCAAATGAAAATTTACTCTTTCACGCTCTCAGGCATACTTCATATGTGAATGAAAAGGTTCGGTTTAAAAATAAGCTCTTGATGTCCAACGAGCGCCTCGAATTTTTGGGTGATTCAATTGTCGGTCTGGTGATTGTAGAATACCTGTTCCAACATTTTACCAAAAACTCAGAAGGAGATTTGGCCAAGGCAAAATCAGTGCTTGCCAGTGAAACCATACTAGCAAAAGCCGCTAGAAAAATATCGCTTGGAGAATTTATTTTTATGGGACATGGGGAAATGATATCCGGAGGCATGGATCGTGACAGTCTGTTGGCAGATGCCTTTGAGGCTCTTTGTGCAGCCATTTACTTGGACAAGGGGTTGGAATGCGTCAGACAATTTATCGTGGACAGGGTTTATGAATATATTGATGTTGTCATGTTGGATTCTTTAATGCTGGATTACAAGACGAAACTGCAGGAAATGACCCAATCCAAATTAAAAAGCCTCCCGGATTATATTTTGATGGACTCAATTGGACCGTCACATGACCCTGAATTTGTTGTGGCTTGTGTGGTTGGAGACCACAACTGTGGAGAAGGTCGTGGAAAAAGCAAAAAAGAAGCGGAACAAAATGCGGCTAAAAAGGCCATTGAATATCTGCAAAGAGAGAATATCTGTTGAAAAATAAAAAAATGGCTGTTATTCCGGTTTTTTTGCCCTGGATGGGGTGCGTGAATCGTTGTATTTATTGCAACGAGCAAGCGATTACCGGGTATGATTATCTCAATTATAAAGATCAAGAGATTCTGAGTCAGCTGGATCGATTAGTCAATCAACAACTAAAGGAAATAAAACCGAACAAAAAGATTCAGCTAGCCTTTTTCGGCGGCTCTTTCTCGAATGCCCCAAGTGAAATACAGGAGCGATTTCTGAAGTGGGCGAATACCTATATTATCAAGGGGTTAATAGATTCAATCCGAATTTCAACCCGACCGGATTCGATTGATGAACATGAGATTAGATTGTTACAACAATATCATTGTGAATCGGTAGAATTGGGGGTTCAGAGTTTCGATGATGAGGTCTTGAGGAAAAACAACCGTGGGCATGATGCCTTGGCTGCTGTAAAGGCCATCAAATGCCTTTCTGATGCTGGTTTTGAGATTGGTATCCATTTAATGACCGGCTTGTTTGGATCTAACAATACCTTGGATGAACAGAGTTACAGAAAAGCTTTAGCCATGAATCCTGCGACCATACGCATACACCCAACGCTGGTTCTGAAAGATACTCCTTTGGAAAAACTATATTTGAAAGACCTGTATGTGCCATTGGAATTGAGAGCTACGGTTGAAGAATTGGGAAAATACATTCGCCTGGCTTGGGAGACACCGGTAAAATTAAACAGGATTGGCCTGTTTGTTCCAGATACATTACTCTCATCAGTTGTTGCAGGCCCTTATCATCCGGCGTTGGGCGATTTGGCCCGTATTATGGCCGCTGTTTTAGAGGTTAAAGACCGATTAGCAACAAATGATGTGGTGAGAGTTTCTAAATCAACTTATGAGGGCTTCAAATCCCATCGAGGTTTTTTTGAACCTTATGTAAAAGAAGAAATATTGTCCGGCAGAATCCGGTACTCGGAGGTGAATGAATGAACAACGCAATCAAACTTGTCTTCATTTTTCTTTTTCTCATATCTGCATTGACTGTTTTTTCTGTTAAAATTGAAGATTTTGTTAAAAATATTTTTGAGCAATATCCAAATGCTGTGGCAGTAGAGCTTACATGGCAAAGTGCCTTCGACAATTACAACGCCACGTTGTTAAAGGCCGATTCGAAATTAACGATCATGGAAGCGGACCTGGAAAGATTGCAGGCCTATAAAACCTATACAGAGGAAAGATGGCAGGTAATCAAAGAGGTGTTTGATATCCTGTTCGAATTGGAAAAACTCTCCATTGAGAAATCAATTGCTGAGATTGAGTATCAAATGTACAGTGAGGATCTGGCGAATAAGGAAAAAGCTGTAGCCTATGGAGGCGTTTCCCAAAGAGATGTAGAAATTGCACATATCAATACGGATATAAGCAAAGGGAAATTTGATTATTACAAAAGCCTTCAATTTCAAAAAGAAGATTATATCAAAAAGACCCTTTTTATTTCACAAATTCCACAACTGACATTGATCACAACGGGTATTCAACCCCTGACAATAGAAGAAATGAACGCTATCAAGGAAGAAAACATCGATCGGATGATCGAAAGTTATCGTAAACAGATTGAAGAAACCAAATACAAGCTGGCTCAAAGCGGGATGACCACTTCTTATTTGGCAGATGTCAACAGGCGGTCTGCCAAGATACACCAATTAAAGGAAGAATCCTATGCGAATGCCTCTCTTTATGATATTAACCTGGCTTACGAAGACGTGAAGTACGCTTCTTTAAAATTTGAAAGCGCATTGGAGCTCAAACAAATTTATCTGCAACAGTTGAACAAACTTCAGGAGGCCCAAAAGGAAGGTTACATTACTTCTTACGATTATTATCAAGGCGTTTTGGATATTTACCAATATGATCAGATGGCCTGGGAAGAAAAATACAACCTGTTTGAAAACATCTGTTTATACCTTCAGGCAAAAGGGGCCAACCCGGTTGAGGTATTGCCTGAATATGTTCAAGAGAGCGATTAGAAGTGCTCGTCAGTGAACGGCTTTGCCGGCAGGTGATCACGGATGTTTTATCAGATTTAAATCCGGAAAAAAGGGTGATACAAGTCCTTAGTGAAATGAAATTCTCAAAACGTCTTCATTTGCTCGCCATTGGAAAAGCAGGCTGGAATATGGCCCATGCTGCCTATCAGGTACTGGCAGATCAAATCATTGATGGTGTTGTCATTACAAAGTATGCGCATAGTAAAGGCCCTATCGGGAACTTGTTTTTGATGGAATCCGGGCATCCCATTCCGGATGAAAACAGTTTGAAAGCAGGACATGAAGTGTTGAAACGTTTCTCAAATCTGACTGGTGACGATGAATTATTATTACTCATTTCAGGAGGCGGTTCTGCTTTATTTGAAGTGCTCTATGATGGGCTAACCATCAATGACTTGCAATCAATTACTCAAAAAATGATGACTTTAGGCATAGACATCAAAGCCATCAACGCCGTTCGAAAAAGACTTTCTCTTGTAAAGGGAGGGCAATTAGCCCAAATTGTTGCCCCAGCAACAATACAAGCCTTGATTATCTCCGATGTAATAGGAGATTGTGTGCCCGATATCGCATCCGGTCCAGTATCGTGTGAACAAAAGGTGCCCAATTTATCTGACATCATCGCAGCATTGGAACCCCTCGATCAGCATATCCGAAAGGTCATCACTAGAACATTGCCTACCAAAAGTCCAAATGCACAGATTCAAATTATCGATCATGTGGCTCATGCCTGCAGCTGTGCAAAAGATCATTTTCAAAAACTGGGAGTGGATGCCACCATCATGACCACACGGCTTGAATGTGAAGCCAAAGAAGCGGGACGCTTCATCGCTGCCATGATGGCTGATTGCTATCAAGGCATCTCCGATTTTTCAGCGCCCCATTTGTTCATATTTGGTGGAGAAACGCTGGTCAACGTTAAGGGAACGGGTAAGGGAGGAAGAAACCAGGAATTGGCACTTTCTGCAGCCATTGCCTTGGATGGACTCGAACACGACTGCACACTTTTTTCTTTGGGGACAGATGGAACAGACGGTCCCACGGATGCAGCAGGCGGAATTGTTACTCCCCATACGGTTTCAAAGATGAAATCTGCTCATATCAATCCACTTAAAAAACTTCAAAACAACGATGCCTATCATGCGTTAAAAGCAGCAAACGCCCTCTTAACAACCGGTCCCACAGGCACGAATGTCAACGATCTCATTTGTGCACTGATGCTTGAATGACGACTTTCTGAATCAATAGACTAAACGCATATGAAATAAATCTTATAGAACTTCGTCTATTATAATAGAGTTATATATAAATAATAAACGGGAGGGATAGTTAATGAACATTCAAGAAAAATTAAGCAATCAATTAAAAATACATAAATTTTATATCATCGATGAGAAAAACGGTGTCAAGTGTGAATACAATCAAGATGTGCATGACGTATCATGTTATATGATTGGTGGTAAAGGGATGGACGAAACGGTTATCAATACAGTGATTGAGAATTTTTGGGATTCGCAGCCCGAATATTATCGAACGGATTACAATACATTGATGTAAAAAGCAAAGACAACAAACAACAAAACACCTTCCAAAAAACCCGACTGTCAGTCGGGTTTTTTGTTTGATGGTATAATATCTGGGGAAAGATCATACCCTATTTCATTATAAACCGGGGGAATCAGTTTGAACATCGACGGCATTACATTAAGAGTCCTCATTACCGAATTTTCCAAGACATTGGATGCAAGCTACTTGAAAAAGGTTCAGATGCCTTCTTCTGGCCGCTTTTATTTTGAATTCAGCCATGATATCCTTTTTTGTTCCCTGTTATCATCAGACTGTTATTGCTGTCTGACCGAAAAGAAAGAGTCCAGTCCGTCTCATCCGGAAGGTTTTGTGATGCTGCTAAGAAAATATCTGAACGGTGGCCGCTTGAAAAGCATTTCTCAAATAGGAACTGACAGGATGATGAGTATGGAATTGACAAAACGGGATGAGATTGGGGATCTAATCAGTTACAAAGTTTATTTTGAGATGATGGGCAGAAACTCCAATTTGATCTTAACCGATGAATCCGATGCCATCATCGATGTCTGGAAAAGGACGATTACCCAAAGCCGTTCTCTGATTCCGGGGGTTGTTTACCTTCCTTATTCAACGCAAGGTATGGCTCTTTGTGACTATGAACATCACGGATTGGAATTTCTTATTTCACAAATCTCGAATACTTCCGGGCAGATGAAATTGGGAAAATTCTTGCAGGATCAATTTCAAGGTTTCGGCAAGCAAAACCTGGAGGAAATTTTCTTTCGGTTGGATTTAAAAAAAGAGGTAGAGATCTCCCAATTAAAAGATGACCACCTGTTGGCGCTTCATGAGCTGTTGTTGGATATGGTGAAGGAGCTCAGGGAAGAAACAATATATGTGTATGAAAATGCCGGGCAAAAGACGTTGATTTCACCTATGCCTTTACTTAGCGCCATTGAAAGCGAATATCAAGTGATTAAATTGACACCATCAAAGGCGTTGGAACTTGCCAACGGCCAGGTAAGAATTCAGTCTAGACTGACGGAGAAAAAGATTCAGCTGCAGAAGATCATCTTGAAAGAAATCAGCAAAATCGAATCCAACATCGACAACCTGGAAAAAGACTTGAAAGAATCCTCAAAAGCAGGTCAAATGCAGTTGAATGCAGAGCTGATCATGGGGAGTATCTATCGATTTGATCCCAAGAAAAATTATGAAATAATCGATGTAACCGATTGGCGAACGGGAAGAGAAGTAAGAATCGAATTAGATAAAAAATACAATTTGTCAATGAATGCACAACGTCTCTTTAAACGAGCATCAAAATTGAAGCGGCGTGAGGAATTTGTAAAAAAAAGGGTTCAAAAGCTCAGCAAGAGAATTTTTTATCTGGAAAGTGTTAATGAAGCGGTTGAAAACATCCAAACACAACAGGAACTGGATGATATTCGATCCGAAATGTGTGAGGCGGGGTTATTAACAAAGCCTGCAATGCAAAAGAAAACAAAGCAAAAATCTCATGTCGAAAGCTCTCCCAGAACCTTTAAATACAAAGGATTTGAGATAGTCGTTGGAAAAAACAATATACAAAATGACAGGATTTGCCACTCCTATTCAAGAGAAGAATACTGGTTTCATGCACAACAGATTCCCGGTTCTCATGTCATCATCAACTCTGCCGGGAGAGAAGTGCCTGAAGATGTGCTGTATATGGCTGCAAAACTTGCTGCTCGTTTTTCAAAGGGCAAGATCAGTACGAAAGTACCCGTTGATTATACCAAATTAAAATATGTGAAAAAACCCAAGGGCTCTCCGCCGGGGTTTCGGATTTATGATAACTTTAAAACCTTTGTGGTGGATCCGATTCGGGATTTGGATACGCTTGAATAATCTTCATGAACAAAGGGTTGATGGTGTTGCCTGAATTCTTCATTCATTCTACAAAATTCAGCAAATTACTTGAGTTTTGCAACAAACTCACAGGTTCAGAAAAAAACCGAAAAGTCCTGTATTTATTTTACAACGACGGATTAAAGATGTATGCTTCTGATGGGTGTTTGGAAGCCACGTTCAAGCTCAATCAAGAGGTTGAAGCATTTTTAGGTACTTACGCTCTTTCCATCAAGACTCTAAAATTGTTTATTGAAGAGGCGGAAGACCAACCAATAGAATTTACATTGAGCAAAGAAGGCATTCGGGTCAGACAAAAAACTGAAATACTCTCAGTGAATAACTCGCCTTCAAAAACCATCCCCCAGCAAAGTCTTTTTGGTATTTTAGGGGAGTTTCAAACCAACGCCTTTTTAGCCGGATTAGATTTTTCAACTGTTCACATGCCTGAAAATGAGGATTGCTATCTGTTTGTCTTTGAAGGGATTTTGTATGTGTTAACTGTTTACGACAAGGTGTTTAGTCTGTATAACACTCAAAGAAAATGTAAAAATCTGGAAGTGGCCGTTCCTTATCAAAGTATTCGTCATTTAATCAAAGCCTTGAGACTTCTTAAAACGGAACAGTTTCGATTGGGCCAATCCGTTTCGCAGGACAGAATCGGCTTTCAAACCACCGGCAATCTGACATCGATTTGTTCGAGAAGCCTGGAAACCAAAGAAGGGGAAAGGCTGTTGAAATTGATTCATTTATACGATCATTTTCAACCGGTGCATCAGATTAACCGGGAGATTTTAAAAAGAAGTGTAACCAAAGCCGAACGAATTTCACCCAGTCTTCCAATCAAAATGACGCTTGAACCCGATAAGATAATCTTTGAACTCAAGTCTTCAGCCTTTTTTTACTCCTGTGTGGATGAAATTGATTCCTGTAATCATTTGCCTGTTGATCAGAAGCAAAGGGATGCACAATACCGCTTGATGTTTTACGGGAAATACTTAAAATCAGCATTGTCACGAATGACGACCAATGAAATCACAATATACAAATACGAGAATTTCATGGCATTTGGCGATTCGACAAAGAACAAGTTGATCTGTCTGACAGATGTCGTATAACAAAGAATGACTATTATATTAAAAAGGGAGATGGTATGATCATGTACGAATGGACCGAATTTCAAAAGGAACTGGAAGAATTAAAAGAAAAAGGGTTGTATACCAATATCCGAACGTTGGAAGGCCCCCAAGGCGCATGGCTTAAAATCAACGGCAAAGACGTGTTGAATATGTCTTCGAACAACTATTTAGGCCTCGCCAACGATAAAGATATGGTGGAAAAGTCAATTGAAGCGGTTAAGCATTGGGGAGTGGGCCCCGGAGCCGTAAGAACAATAGCTGGAACCATGAGTTTGCACACTCAGTTGGAAAAGGATTTGGCTGACTTCAAGAATGTGGAAGCGACTATCATGGTTCAATCCGGCTTTTTGGCTAACCAGGCAGTTGTTCCGGCTGTGATGGGCAAAGAAGATGCCATTCTTTCGGATGAACTGAACCACGCCAGCATTATTGATGCGGTCAGATTAACACGGTCAAGTCGTTATGTATGGAAACACAAAGATGTTGCAGATTTAGTTGAAAGATTGAAAGAGGCAGACCGAGATGGTGCTGTGAAAAAATTGGTCATTACCGATGGTGTTTTCAGTATGGATGGAGACTTGGCGCCTTTACCCGAAATTGTGGAGGCATGCAAGAAATATAACGCCATTTTGATGGTGGATGATGCCCATGGCGAGGGTGTACTGGGTAGTCATGGAAGGGGTATTGTTGATCATTTCGGACTTCATGACCAGGTAGATATCGAAGTGGGAACACTTTCAAAGGCGTTTGGCGTTATCGGTGGATTTGTCGCAGGTAAAAAGGTACTGATCGATTATCTCAAACAAAAGGCAAGACCTTTCTTGTTCAGTAGTTCTTTAAGCCCTGCCGATACCATGGCCGCCATAGAATCCGTCAGAAAACTGAAGTCATCAGATGAACTGGTTAAGAGATTATGGGAAAATGGTCATTACTTCAAAAACGAGATGAAGGCTTTGGGTTTTGATACAGGTGAATCCGAAACCCCCATCACTCCGATCATGCTTTACGAGGCTCCCACGGCATCAAAATTCAGCCAAATGCTATTGGAAAAGGATGTTTTTGCCCAGTCAATCGGGTTCCCAACGGTTCCCAAGGGAAAGGCACGCATCCGTGTGATGATTAGTGCAGCGCATTCAAAGCAGGATTTGGATTTTGGAATCAAGGCTTTTAAAGAAGTAGGTCAAGAATTGAAAATCATATAATCAACCTGTTGATGATAGGGGCTGAAAAGCCCCTATTTGAGTAATCGGCGGTTCTCCTGATCAGAAGCAATGAATTTGTTGATTTCTGTGGAATGCTTAATCAGCAGATAATACCAATAGATACCCAGTGTCGCAACGGTAAAGAGAATGACTAAGGGGAAGTTTCTTTTCCTGATCTGATTCAAGTATAAGTGCTTTTGAGGTAACAGAATACTGTAAAAATGGTTTTTGGCCAATTGCAAGGTGTTCTCGCTGGAAAAAACCATTTGCAAAAAGATCCCCAAAAAAACAAAAGAGATTAAACTCAAGTAAACCATATATCTTCTGGACAATCCTCCAAAAATATAAAACACCACATAAATTTGAAACCAGAATAGGTCTATTTTTGATTTTTTTAGCTTTTGAATGTATTCGGAGACGGTGACTGATTTAAAAAAAGCGTCTTTTGAATGATCCATATACTGAAGAATGCTCAAACTGTTATCGATATTTGTATTCAAAGCCTGTGACCATTGAAAGATCAACCACATTTGAAGTATGCCGGTAATGGCTGCTAAAAGACTTCCGAAAAGTGGAACAAGGAAGAAAATTACTGCCAAGATGCCAAACCCAATGATAAAAAAAGCGATGATTTCATTGACTTGTTGTTCCCTGGCAAATTCTAAACCCGGCAATTTGGATTGATCAAGCTTTTCAGTTGGTTCATCAGTGGAATACTGGGGATCGTTCATCGGTTCGCCTCGCTTTTTCTTTGCGATACAACGATTGCAAAAACTAATCGTGCATTCTTTATTTAATCCGTTCGTACAACGACAATTCTTTGTGCTTTTCGCCAGTCAGTTCGCTGACACACGTAAGCGGAATCGCACTAAGGGGGATGTGATTCATTGCCTCTTGCGGTGTTCGGTAAGGACCATATTCATTGCGCAGCAGTTCTTTTTCATTCAGAGACCAGATAATTTGATACCAATGATTTCCCTTTTTTATGCAATACCGATGGTTGCTCTCTATTCCGCCGCCTCTTCGAAAGTGTTTTAAAGCCCGAGCTCTTTGGGTTAGCTCGTTATGGATTTCTTGAAGAAAGGCTTCAGGAGGATATTCAATTTCTTTGTCGGGGTAGGTGTGATAATACCAACTCATTTGTTTATCTTCCACGATGCCGGCACTGGCGTAATGAGAAACAGAATTATACCCCATGATTTCAAGGACATCGGGAAATTCCTGAATGACAAACTCTCTAAAAGTAATCCTATCACCTCCAAATTCTTTCAATGTCTTTATGAATAATTATTTGATAGTATACAAGCCACCACATGGTGAATATTGCTGATAATCACAATGATCAAAATGATTCATGATTTCGGTTGCAATGAAATAATGTTCGTCATCATCCCATAAATCCATATGTTGTGTTCTATACGAATGAAGATCATCTTTCGTCTGAAAAGAAACATCAAAAAGATACATGCGGCCATCTTCCTTTTTTAACAGAGACAGATAGTCTTTGATGAGTTTGATTTTTTCTTCCAGATCAAAGTGATGCAAAACATAACCTGCCAGGATAATGCTGAATTTCGCACGTCGAATGGGCTCGGGTAATCCCGTTTTAAGGTCATGTTGAAACAAAAAAGCGCTTGGCATCTTTTTTCTTGCGATGGACAGCATTTTTTCCGAAAAATCGAATCCATAACATTGAGCCCCATGACTGTAGAACGACGAGAGTAAAAATCCCGTTCCCACACCGATCTCCAATATTTGGGTGGAATGGGTGATTCTTTGGGAACGTATCAAATCGCCCATAGCTCTTTCATAACCCGAAAAAGGAAACCCTTCTCTAATGACGGTTTGATCGTAATGATCAGACCATTGGTCAAACACTTCTTTTTTCATCTTCATCCTCCAAATGGTTTAGATTATTTTATCATGATATAATCTCCAAAACAAATAAAGCAAAAGAAGGAGTTGAATTGATGTGTCTGAGAGAGCCTATATCGCCGCCATTGATCAAGGAACAACCAGTACCAGAACCATCATTTTTGATGATAAACTTGAAATTGTCAACCTCTCACAAAAACCATTCAAACAATTCTATCCTCAGGATGGTTGGGTAGAACAGGATGCTGAAGAGATTTATAGAACAGCAGTTGCCACCTTGGTAGAGGCAGTTGAAGAAGCAGGACTGGCATTCCATGAAATTGCTGCAATCGGAATCACCAATCAAAGAGAAACCGTAGTGGCTTGGAATAAAGAGACTGGTGAACCGCTTTATAATGCCATCAACTGGCAATGCAGAAGAACGGCGAAGCGATGTTTGGAACTGAGGTCAAAAGAGGATATGATCCATGAGAAAACAGGTTTGATCGTAGATCCCTATTTTTCAGGCACGAAAATGGAATGGCTTTACAACAATGTTCCAAAGGTCAGAATAGCCGCCAATTCGGGAGACCTTGCCTTTGGGACTATAGATTCATGGCTGGCTTATAAGCTCAGTAAAAAAAATGTGCATGCAACGGATTATTCAAACGCCTCAAGAACCATGCTGTTCAACATTCACACGTTGGATTGGGATGATGACTTGCTTGAACTGTTTTCCATTCAAAGAGAATGGTTACCATCGTTGGTCGATACTTCTGGTGTACTGGGTTATACTAAGGAAGGTATTCCCATTGCTTCTTTAGTGGGTGATCAACAAGGTGCTTTATTTGGACAGATGGCTTACGAAAAAGGGATGGCGAAATGCACTTATGGAACCGGAGCCTTTTTATTGATGAATTTAGGTTCTGAACCTGTTTTATCTCAGAAGCGTTTGCTGACGTCCGTAGGCTGGAAGATCAAAGACGAGATCAACTATGCCATGGAAGGCTCTGTGTTTATGTGTGGAGCTGCAATTGACTGGATTGTGGATCATATCAAATTAGCTAAAACAGCTCCAGAAACAGAAGACCTGTCGTATAAAGTCCGAGATAATGGCGGTGTCTACTTTGTACCGGCGTTGTCGGGATTAGGTGCTCCTCATTGGGACCCCAATGCCAGGGGGTTATTCATTGGCATGACCCAGTCAACGAAAAAAGAGCACCTGGTTCGGTCGGTATTGGAAGGAATCTGTTATTCTGTCAAAGAGTTGTTTGATACCATGGTCAGTGAGTGCCATATTCCTTTGAAAGAACTGCGTGTTGATGGTGGTGTGAGCAAAAACCAGTTTATTCAGGAATTTCAATCCATTTTATTAGGAAACAGTGTTACACGCCCTGTCAATACGGAAACGACAGCTACCGGTGCAGCCATACTTGCAGGCTTGGCAACAGATGTCTGGAAAGATAAAAACGAAGTGTTGGCCTATTGGAAATCACAATCTTCCATCTCTCGTGGAAAAGATCAATTAGTGGAGGCATCATATAAGAAATGGAAAATAGCGGTGAACAGATCGAAAAATTGGGTTTAAAGCTTCTTCGCAAAAATGAGAGAATAGATCTTGAGACCCTTAATCGAATTGCAACTGACTTTGCCCGACAATTAAAAGGTGGGCAAATGGTAATGTTTTTTGGGGACTTGGGTAGCGGGAAAACCACTTTTATCCGGGCAGTCATGCAGGCATTTGGCGTAGAACCGGCCCAAGTCAGAAGTCCCACATTCAACATTGTTAATACTTATCAGGCAGATGGGAAGGTTTTTTATCACATCGATGTTTACAGAATAAACTCTGATGAGCTTTTTGATTTGGGATTTTACGATTATCAGCAGTCTAACAGTATCTTGTTCATCGAATGGGCTGAAAAAATCATTCACGAAGTCCAATCTCCTGATTTCCTGATCGATCTCGCCATCAATGAAGATAATATGGAAACCAGAGACCTAAAAATCTATCGTGCTGGGAGTGGTGAAGCATGTTAAGATGTGTTTATCAACAAGATGATCAGATCATTTACAAAGTGGTTTTACCACCGGTTGGCGTCAACACCTATTTGTTGTATATACAAGATCACTTATTTGTGATCGATCCGGGAATTGGAAGCGTTGAACTTCCGAAAAAAGTAGGTAGACCCTATCGGGATCTTGCTATTGTTATTACTCATAGCCATTTTGACCATATTGCAGGAATCGATGAATTCGATCATGCTGAAATACTAATTACCCAATCCGCTTTACCCGGTTTATATAATCCTACAATCAATCTGTCCGGTGATTTAGGTGGCGGAATGATGATCATTAAAAATAAAAATACCCGTATCCTTTCTTTGGGGCAAAATACGATCCACAATTGCTCGTTTCAGGTGATGAATTTTCCTGGGCATACACAGGGGGACAGCGTATTTGACTTCGGCTCCTTTCTGTTTACGGGAGACTTTGTTTTTTGTGCTTCTATTGGAAGAACGGATTTTAAGTTTTCAAATCATGATACCATGAAACAATCACTTGCAAAATTTAAAAAGTATTTGTCTAAAAAACAGCCTTCGGACTTAATCCTTCCCGGTCATATGAATGTGTGTACGGTAGAAGAACTTCTTGATATGAATCCCTTTCTTACTTTATACTGAAACGACAAGGAAGGATGACGATTGGCTTCAAACTGAGAAATACACCGTTTGATAACGATCTGCTTTTTTACCTCATGCTTAGGAAGCGGAAGTTTTTATGAATAGGAGGATACCATTGGCGTTTTTTGATTATATTTTTGAGAATGGAGAACGGATCGTATTTGAGCTTCTAAGGCATCTTCAGATCATCGGTATCGCTCTTCCCATTGCTATTATCATTGGAGTGCCCATTGGGATTGCCATTGCTAACCATCCGAAAACAGCTAATGTTGTCATTTATCTGGCCAGTATTTTAATGACCATACCGTCATTGGCTCTGTTTGGGATGATGGTGGTCCTATTAGCTCCTTTTAACGCCGGAATCGGCATACCGCCAGCTATCATCACCATTGTAGTATATTCCATGTTGCCAATAATCAGGAACACATTAGTCGCCGTTCGTGAAGTGGATTCTGTGACAGTAGAGGCGGCAATGGGCATGGGCATGACCAGTACACAGATTCTCTTCAAGATCCGCCTACCCTTGGCAATTCCAATCATTATGGCCGGAATGAGAAATGCTGCAGTCATGGGTGTAAGTGTGACGACTATCGCCTATTTAGTCGGTGCCAGAGGTTTGGGGTATTTCATCTTTTCAGGTTTAAGCCGGTCAAGGCTGGTTATGGTTTTGGTAGGGGCTGTTCTTGTGGGGGCTTTAGGGATAGGGATGAATTATGGATTGCTGAAATTGGAGGAGTTGTTGACCCCAAAAGGTGTAAAGCTCTCACGGAGAAAGGAGTGAGACAGTGCAAATCAGTCTGGAGAATCTGACGAAAACATACAATAAAGGTTCTTTTAAAGCGGTGGATCAGCTATCGCTGACCTTTGAACCTAAAAAACTCACCGTTCTGATTGGTCCTTCGGGATGTGGAAAAACAACTGTTTTGAAAATGATTAACCGCTTGATTGAAAGAACTAGTGGGGATATTCTGTTTGACGGGAAATCTATCGATCAAATAGACCCAATACAACTCAGACGTCAAATTGGATATGCTATCCAAAACATCGGACTATTCATTCATATGAATGTTTTTGATAATATCGCTGTAGTCCCGAGGCTCTTGAAATGGCCCGAAAAAAAGATAAAAAGCAGAGTTGAAGAGCTCATGGAGTTGGTCAATTTGGATCCTCAGGTGCATATGTACAAATACCCTGCACAATTATCAGGGGGTCAAAAACAACGTATTGGTGTCGCACGTTCTTTGGCGGCAAACCCTAAAGTAATTCTCATGGATGAGCCTTTTGGAGCGATTGATCCGATCAATCGTGAAAAATTACAGGATGCCTTCATCGATATTCAGGAAAAGATCAAAAAGACAATTATCTTTGTTACCCACGATATTCGAGAAGCGATCAAACTGGCAGACAAAATCTTAATCATGGATAATGGTCGGATCGTCCAATACGATGATACGGTGAATGTAGTCAAGAAGCCTAAAAACGCATTTGTTGATAGTATTCTTGGCTCGGACCGGGTATTAAAGGGATTGGAAATGATGCCGGTTAAAGATCATTATTCCGGGAATTTTTTGCCCATCAACGCTCAAGAGGTAAAAACAATTGCGATGGCTTTGGAATATCTTGAAAAAAAGAAGAAAACATACGCCTATGTGATCGGACCAAGGGATATTTTGTTGGGCTATTGTACCGTTGAAGAACTGAAGAGAATGGATCAAAAGGATGAATTAATCGGGCAAGTCAAACCCATCGAATCCGTACAACCCCATTCTAACCTGATGGAAGCCATCATCAGGATGGTAGAATCGGGATTGACCAGCTGTCCGGTTGTTGACGCTCACCATCAGTTGTTAGGGGTTATTCGATTTGAAACGCTTGTAGAAATCATGAGTGCATATGAAAGGGTAGAGGTGTAATGACATGGCACTCTTCTCATATCTATTTGAAAACATACCCTATATTCTGGAAAAGACCTGGGAACACCTTTACCTCTTTCTGATTTCCTGGTCTTTGGCAGTAATAACAGGCATTTTTATTGGGGTTCTTTCAACAAGAGGAGGGAACGAGAAGATAGGACGCATAGTTTTATCCATAACAGGTGCCACTCAGGCAGTACCCAGTACTGCAGTAATTGCCCTTGTATTCATTTTTATGGGGATTGGAGCCTTACCGGCCACCTTTGCCCTTTTTATTTATTCTCTGGTCCCAATAACTTTCAATACGGCTTCAGGGTTGATCAGCTGCTCCCCTGACATGAAAGAAGCTGCATTAGGGATGGGGATGACAAAAAGGCAAATTTTGTTTAAAGTGGAACTCCCAACTTCCATCCCTGCTATTGCATCTGGTGTACGTACTGCAGCGGTGATTAACATCGGAACCGCTGCCATAGCCTCCATGATTGGTGCTGGGGGACTAGGAGAGATCATCTTTATCGGATTAAAGCTGATGGATGTATCGAAAATCTTTGCTGGTGCTTTACTGGTAGCTCTTCTTGCAATCCTAATTGATATTCTTTTAGCCTTAATAGAAAGGACGATAATGTCCAAAGGCCTATTAATGAATCAAGAAAACTGAAGAACTTCCTGCCTTCACCAATCAACCAATTTAACTAATCCTTTACAGGTGATACTTAATTCCAGGGCGTAGTCCCTCAATCCTTTTCCGAAGATTCGCGTTTTCAAACAGGCGAGTTTTTTCAAAGCTGTTTCCAACTGCGTATTAGCCTCGTGGATGGCATCAATGGTTTCAACCGGGGGGTGCTCATCACGATATACCACCTCTATGTGTTCCAATGCGATGGCCATCTTGTTCATCAAACGGCCGTAATAGTGAAATTCTTTCAACCAAGGTTCAATATCGGCCATCAGATTTTGATTGATCTTCTCAACGATTGTGTCATAGGCACTGCAGATGCGTTCACCGGTTTCATTCAAAAGAGTCGACATTTGTTTTAACTTTCCTTTTTTTCTCAGATGCTCAAGCTGTTCTAAAAGATGAACCGTTATTTCAGGATCCCCCGGATTCAAGGGGCTTGTGTCACAGGCTTTTGAAAAGATTATCATTTCAGAAGCTATCTGTGGGTACATTTGCGTGAATGATTGGATCAAAGCTTCATCAGGATTGTAATGTTGGGGATCGTTCAGATAAAAGCTGATGTTCTTCAAGACACTCATTGAAGCGTATGCCTGGTTCATGGGATTGACAATAAAACCCTCACAAACCGTTCCTAAGTCACCATCACGACCGCTAAAGCGTCCGATATGCAGTTCAGGGACCATCACCGAATCGTTAACCGGGAAATTATCCCAAAATAAGGGTTTTCTGTTAAATGCCTTTGCCACCATCTGAGCATTTTCAACGGTCAGTTTCTCTGAGCAGACTTGCGGACCTGTCCACATGATTTGAATGTCTTTGTGGAGCTTATCTCCCAGTGTCTGGTGATATTGACTAATCGTTGTGCCGTGGTAAATGGTGGGACAGAGTATAAATTGCATGTTCTTGATTTCATTTGCCAGGGATAGATACAAACGATTGGCAAAATCCGCTTGTGCATCAGCCAGCGATTGATAGGTCTGTTTATCCCTTTGGTGTATGAGTTCTTGAGGGATATCATCTAAAAACAATGAGATCGTATGAACCCCCATTTCTGCAAATTTCAAGTATTTTTGCTTTAAGATATTCAAATCACATTCATCTGAATGCACCAAAGATAGTCCAGGGCTGATGGCCATCGATACGTCAACACTTACTGTTTTTCCTGTTTCAATCAGTGATTGGAAGTTTTCTTCAAACGAATGATCATACATCTGCCGCCAATTATCACGATGCAAGTGATCAGCCTTGGGAGCGTATATGTATAATGTGTAGCCGTTTTTCCCCATGAACTGGATTATGTCCCTTCTTTCCTGCCATGTCCATGGTTTGCCGTAAAAGCCTTCTACTACTCCTCTTACTTTGAATCTATTCATCTGTTCACCTCGTTTATATATCAACCTTTTACTCCGCCTTCTACAAGACCTGATATGATTTGCTTCTGGAAGATCAGGAATATTATTATAACAGGTATTCCCGCTATAGTGGAAGCGGACATCATTCTGGGCCAATCGGTCTGATTCAATTTCTGATACATGGCCAATCCTACCTGAACTGTTCGCATGTCTTTTGAATTGGTCATGACCAGCGGATAAAAGAGGTCATTCCAAATGGTGATGAAGGTATTGATTCCCAAAACGGCCATTGCAGGGGCACTAAGTGGCATGATAATGCGGGAAAAGATTTGGAAATCGTTGGCACCATCAACGTATGCTGCTTCATCAAATTCCGAAGGGAGTTGCTCAATGTATTGACGCATCAGGAAAATGCCGAATGGGGTGACCAAAAACGGTATGACTAGTGCCATGTAGGTGTCGATCCAACCCAGATTCTTCATCAGCATAAATACCGGAATGATCGTCACTTGAGGTGGGATCATCATGGTAGCCAACACCAGTGAAAAGAGAAACTCCCTTCCCTTGAACCGTTTGCGTGCAAAGGCATAAGCCACCATCGAGCAAAACAGCAAATTTCCAAAGACCACAATCAAAGCAATGAGCGAGCTGTTAAACATGTACCGTGCAAAATCCTGTTCCTGCCAAACGGTGATGAAATTGGACAACGTGGGGAATCTGAGCTTGGATCGGATGTCATCCACAACAATGTTTCTCCCGGCAGTTCCTTCAGGCGGGTCAATAATGAACTGTATCTGTGAGATATGACTCATGTCGACTTGATTAAATTGTTCTGGTTCGATGTCTATACGGATCTTTTTTAATCCCTCATGGGTAAGTTGCTGAATGTGAACACTTTGGAATGCATCATTGATATCCTTTAGCCCCAGATATAATCGGGAACCGTTAGGCGCACTCAGAAAGACTGACAAAGATTTGACGAGATTGAGGTCATTATCACCTGTGAAAACGGCAACCCCGTAATCCTGATCAGGATCCTCAATTGTGAGACTTAATGCCTGGTTTTCTTCATTTATCATTGGCTTCAATTCAAACATTTTTGTTCCGATGGTTTTCATCTTTGTCTTCAAAAAGATGGTACTGGATTCAAAGTCCAACAACGTTTTATCTGTTATCAGGTGAAAAAGATCTCCCTGTGGAATGACAGAGGTGAAAAACATCATGATCAAGGGCATCAGTGAAATGACCAACAAGCAAATCAATAGGGTAAACAGCCATTTGCCATTTGAACGTCTTTTCATACACGATCACTCCTGAGTAAGGTTTTTTGTATCATGGTGACGAACATGATCATAATCAAAAGGATGTAAGCAATCGCTGAACCGTATCCCATGTCGAATTGCCTGAAGGATACCTGATACAGATAATGAACGATCGTTTGCGTCGAGTTTCTGGGTCCTCCGCCAGTCATGGTATAAATTTCGCTGAAGATTTGAAAAGAGCGAATGGTGTTGATGGCAATTACAAAGAATAATGTGGGTCGTATATAGGGCAAAGTGATTTTTATGGCTATTTGTGTGTTGGTTGCACCATCTATTCGTGCGGCTTCATATAATTGTTCAGGGACATTTTGCAGGCCTGCATATATGAGAATGAGATAATAGCCGAATGCTGCCCAAATATCCATTATCATGATGGATAAAAGGGCTGTTTTTGGTGAAGCCAGCCAGCTTCGGGCTTCCATCTTAAAGCCCAAAAAAGTCCCGATGGTGTTGAAAAGTCCGTTAGAGCTATACAGATATATCCAGATTGTGGAAATGACCACCATGGAGATGACAGATGGCAGAAAGAAACCTGCTTTGAAGATTCCGTTTTTCCTCAGCTTTTTACTGTTTAGCAGTAATGCCAACAGTAAAGCAATACCAGTGGTAAACGGGATAGTCCCGACTACAAAGATCAGCGTATTGGTTAAGGCTTTTAAAAAGACTTCGTCATGAAAAGCCTTGATATAATTGTCAATCCCCACAAATCTCATTTGGGGATTTAATCCTGAATAATCTGTGAAACTGGTAAAAAAAGAATAGATGATGGGGAATGCGTTAAAAATAATAAAGATAATCAACCATGGGAATAAAAAAGTAAAAATCACCCATCTTTGTCTTGTTTTACGTTTCAAGTTTGTACCTCCATGGACAGCTCAATCGTTGCCGAAATGAACCTGATCAAATTCTAACTCAAAATAAAGCATAAAAAGGGTGGATTACTTTCATCCACCCTATAAAAGGGATTATTGTTGGTCCAATAAATCCTGAATCTGTTGACTGTATTTGTCTAATGTTGCTTTAACATCTGCCTTGTCAAGAATCAAGGCTTCAACGGCTTCGGTAACCTTTTCTTGGATTTTTGTCCATTGCGGTGTTGGAGGGACCGGAACAGCTGTTGCGTTTTGTTCAAAAAAGACGTATTCCAGAGGATGATCCTCAAACCACGGGTCATCCTGAGCAGTGATATTCGATGGGAACACTGCAGGATATCCTTTTGTAACCCGCATTGCGACTTCAGGGTCCACCAGGTATTCGACCAGTTTTAATGCCTCGGCTTTATGGTCACAGCTATCCGGAATGGTGAGGACTTCTCCACCGGCAAAGGAAGCGTGAAAGCCTTTTTCATTCGAGGGTTTTGGGACAAATGTTACCATGAATTTAGTTTCAGGATAGGATGTCAACAAAGCTGAAATTTGATGGGCTCCACCGACGACCATGCCGATTTTGTTATCTCCGAAAGCATCCATTAAATCATCCTGTTTGGTTAACATTGCGTATTTGGAGAGTTTCTGATAGAATTGAGCCGCTTCAACGACTTCAATGGAATTGAACAATGATGTGGTCAGATCGGTTGAGACAACTTTCCCGTTGTTTCCCCATACCGCAGGGAGGAACCATTCCTGCCAGGGTGAATAGGGTTCTCCAGAAGCAAGACCAAATCCGTAAATCTCATTGCCAAGTGCCTCTATTTTTTCAGTTGCCTCAAGGATTTCAGCCCAAGTGGCAGGGGGATTTTCAGGATTCAGACCTGCCTTCTCAAACAGATCGATATTGTAGAACATCGCCCTTGTTCCCAATAGCCATGGCACACCCCATACATCTCCTTTATAACTGGCACTGTTCCAACCTACAATATCCTTGTTGGTTTCCATTATCCAGTCCATATTGGAGAGGACGCCTTCTTCCGCAAAGTTGGCAACCCAGGTATTTCCAAGTTCCAAGACATCCGGTGCTGCATCAGCGGCAAATGCCGTTACAATCTTGTCAAAACCATTTGCCCATGACAGCTGAACGAATTCGACCTCGATGTCAGGGTTGGCTTTTTCAAATTCCTCAACGACTTGTTTCCCGGTTGCATCATCCATCATGAACTGCCATAAAACCAATTTTGTCTTTGCCAGAGAAATCGTTACAATCATCACGAGTACCAGAAAAACAACAACGAACTTCTTACTCATAAAAACACCTCCGATTGGTTTGCACGGGATTGGTCAATCCCGAATGTGTTATCTTTCAAGAATTGTTAATGCCCACTCATAGTTCATGAAAAATTGATTTAAAAATGAAACAGCGGCCCCCAGGGCGATGTTGTTCAGACCGGATGTATCGATTTCGATGAAAGACTCCGAGGCCGAAAAATTCAATTCAGTTATGATTTTTTGTTTCAGGTGTGAAATAACAGAATCAGAAAAATCAGTTATGTCACCGCCCAGAATGATTTTGTCCGGGTCCAACAATGTACTGACCACGATGATTCGGTTGATCAAATTGTTGATCATATCCTCTATGATCTGCGGAATATTTTTGGAAGGATATCTGTATCCACCAAGGTCTTTTGCGTGTAAAGAGTATTCTTCATTATAGAGCCAACTGTTATCCAGAATGATTTCTCCTGCAGCGGAGCGAGAACCCTTATAAATTGACTTGTTCAAAACGATTCCAGCACCGATACCACCGTATGTTTTAAACTCAGTGGGAAATGAGAACATGTAATAGATTAGATTGTCGTGTTTCATTCTCGACTGGAAAAGATAGGCCGCTGCTCCAGCATTGGCATCATTTTCGATATACGTAAAGATGCCCCATTTTTTTTCGATCCATTCTTTCAAAGGCATGTTTTTGATGTTCAAATCGTAAGAAAATTGAATAATGCCGTGCTGTGAGTCGATGATTCCTGGCATGGATATGGTGATGGCAAGAATTTCTTTCCGATAATCTTCAAATTCATGAAAGGCCTTTTCTATTTCCTCAACGATATTTTTCTCATGAACTTGGTCGTTGAAGGCATATTGTTGGATGATTTGCCCCTTTATATTGAGCAACAAAGCCAATATTCTGTCGTTGACAATGGAAATGGCCATCATTTTGAAGGCGTTTTCATTCAGTTTCAGGACTTCTGTTTTTCTACCCCCCTGTTCTCCGGGGTTTTGAATAGAATCTTTAAGAATGAGGGATTGTTCCATCAAGCCCTCAAGACTTCTGGAAATAGTAGATCGGTTCAAGTGAAGCTCTTGACTGAGCTCATGTCGTGTAAAACGGTCCTTAATCCAGATTTTATTGATTATTTGATGTTGGGTTTGGTTTTTGATTGTAATCATTTGGATACCCCTCTCTGTTTAGTTGCATGCATCACGCAACAAACATAGGGATTATAGTCTTTCATTTTACAAAATCAAAATGTAATGAATCGTTTTGAGCGGTGATTATATGTGATTATAGGGGAATAGATGAAAAAAACTTCTATTTTTGAAGAAAAATGCTCTTGATGATAAAATCACCGATACCAAAAAAGCGGTACCGGTGAATTATCTATAAAAAGATCTTGATTGCGTTTCAAAAAATAAGATGTCAGATCTACCATTTGTTTGGTTCGACATAAAATCGTGCGAGCATCTCCAAATTTTCCTGTTGTAGCAATTCCAAGCGATAGCAGGGGCTCTGTCAATTTTCCATAATGTTTCGAAACATCGCCGGCTAAATTGTGATGCCGATATACCGGCCGTTCTATAATGGTGTTGTCATCAAATTTGATTTTCAATGCTTGAGGATTTTTTGAAAGCCTTTCAGGGATGTGATTCCACTCCTCCACTCCGTGAATGATGGTGTTGGTTTGCAAAGTACATCCGATAAACAGAATTTTGGCATCCATATCGTACAACTTTCCCCAACAGCCTTCTCTTGGACAAGGGGTATCAAAGTGTTCTTCTCCTTGAGTAAAAGCTTTGGCGTTTTTTCCAAAGGCGGCTACAGAGTGTGTAGGGTGAAGCGAACGAAAGACACCTGTTCGTTTCATAAAAAGATTGGACAGAATACCCACACAAGAAGGTTCTTTTTTCGGATCAAACAGAGTATAAGAATCCGACATCTGAGCCCATGTATGGGTCGGGAAAACTAATAACCCCTCATTGAAGTAGTCCATAAAGGCATCAATAACCGTATCAGCTCCCCCCTCTACTAATCCGATAGCCTTCATGGAAGAGTGGATCAGGAGTGTATCGGTCTGTTTAATTTTCAGCGCTTCAATCTGCTTGATCAATTCCTGTTTGGTGTACATAGGCGGCTCCTTTGGATTCATCGCATTTGTATCATTGTTTTTTGCCTTCGTTTTAATCCTTCAAATACTTATCAAACCATTCCTGGATCTCCTGAAGTCTTCGCATTCTGTGTTTGGGTTTCCCTCCCCGTGAGAGTTCGTGGTTTTCTCCCCGGAACATACAAAGTCTGGATTCCACGCCATGATATTTTAAAGCGGTGAACATTTGCAATCCTTCGGGATACCAACACCGGTAATCTTCTTCGGAGTGAATGAAAAGCGTAGGAGTTTGAACCTTATCGGCGTATTTAAGGGGTGAGTTTTCCCAAAGTTTTTCATGACCATTCCAAGGTGTGGCTTGCCCACCTTGATCGTAGACAAAGAAATAGCCAATGTCGGTTGTGCAGAACTTGGATATCCAGTTTGAAATGCTTCTTTGGGAAGCAGCGGCTGCAAATCGGTTTGTATGGCCGATGATCCAGTTGGTCATGTATCCGCCGTAGGAGCCTCCGGTGACACCGATCTTTTTGGAATCTATATAGGGGTGTTTTTCAAGTACCAGATCGGTAAAGTCCATGATGTCCTCGTAATCGATGGTGCCGTATTTTCCACGGATGTCTGCGAATGCGTTACCACGGCCGTCACTGCCCCTGGGATTGCAAAAAAAGACTGCATAACCTGCAGATGCCCACACTTGCATCTCGTGGAAGAAAACGTCACCGTAGACGGTTTTGGGACCACCGTGTATGTCCAAAATAGCCGGATAGCGTTTATTGGGATCGAAATCAGCGGGCTTGATCACCCATCCGTGAATATCCGGCTCGTTTTCCCTTTTGAGTGTTAAAGGCTCCGGCTTGATGTATGACAGTGATTCTAAAACAGATGTATTGAAATCGGAAATGAGGGTTTCCTGACCATTTTCAAAAGAGTATATTTCCGGCAGTAATGATCCCCTCAGGGCGATTTCGATGATTTTGTCTTCCAACAGACAAAAGTGATCTAAGGAGCCTTTGATATTGATAACCGGAGTGACTTGTCCATCCAACGTTACTTGATAAAGGAAAGAACTGTCATTATTTGTGCTGACGAAATAAACCAAATCACCTTTTTTCTCTAAAATATGCGGTGATCCCGAGCCAAATCTCGCATCTGAACCCACCGAGTTCCAAAAGCTCATATCCAGATCTTCAGTAATGCCCTTCATTTCTCCTGATTGGATTGTCAAGATATAAAATTTTCTGTTTTCATTAACCCCATATCTGTTCATATCTGTTGCAAAAGTTATGATTTGATCATCATTCAAAAAGATGGCATCCGTGTAATTCATCGGGGTGTCGGGAGAAATTTGTTGAGAAGTTTCGTTGTGAAGATCGTACAGATAAATGTGGTTGGTGAGTTCCCGTTTGTTTTTAAACACATTGCCGGTATAAAGAATCTTATCCTTTGAAGAAGATAATTCCAGCGTCATCACAGACATGTGCTCGTGAGTCAATCTTTTAAAGGTGTTTTCCTTTTTATTGAACAAGAACAATCCGGAACGTTTCCGATCGGTGTAGCCACTTCCGTTGCTCCAATATGGGATTTCAGTCAGTACTTCATAATCTTTTTCATCTTCGAAATCCTTTTTGATTTTTTTGGTTGCTTCTTCGTCAACAATCAGAGGTAATTCCTTTCCGATCCTAAAAATGCCTTTTACCACGTACAATTCATCCGGCTGAATCACTTGAAGGTCTGTCATGATAACAGGAAGGGTGAAAAGCTCTTTCGCTTCACCGCCGTTGATATTGATTCTAAATACCTTTGTTGTGAAGGGAATGTCCTTTTTTTCGTCCTTGTTTCGGCCGGATGTGAACAGAATGTGTTCGTTATCTTCCCAGTAAAAATTACCCGTTTTCCCATCTGTTGTATAAGGCCGGGTTGTGTTTGTTTTTGTATCCAGTAGCCATAAATCAGAATCGTATTCATTATTTTCTTCATTCATCTGATGCATCATAAAACCGATTTTGTTCCCGGTCTTATTTTTCTTCAATGTTGAAGGGAATTTAAACTTCAACATGGTATCGATTTTGATCTTCTCCATTGACTTCACTCCTTATTATTCGGTTTACTAATAGTTTATCATAATATCTAAAATATTCCATGCGACGGTTTGAAAAAATAGTTGTATTATAGTCAGAAAACAATAAAAAAGGGTGGTGTTAAAAATGAAAAAGAGTCTGAAAGATTATCTGGGAATATTATTCGGTTTAATCGTATTATCGTTCTTTTTTGCAAGCTGCATGTCCGTTGAGGTTCAGTTTGATAATGAGCCACTTACATCTGCAGAGAGAATTGCCAATGAGTTAGCAGCGTTAAGTAATCCATTTATATTTATCGATTATGAAGCACTACCACTTGGAGCTCCATTCACATTTGGAAACTTCTGTTTTGAGGATGGTACAAAAATGACAGCCAGACAATTTAAATGGCTTAATGGAATTGATACTTTTGCGGGACATTACAAGGCAGACAATAATGGCATGGCCGGTTTTGCAGGACAAGATCTTTTAATTAACAATGCCCGTGTCAATTTTGACTTTCCTTTTGTTCCAGAAAAAGTGGTGATTTTTTATGGTGAATATGGTGGTAATGTGAATTTAAAGGTGAATGGTGTTTTGAGGAATGTTGAAGACTTTATCATTTTGGATGGGACCACTGTAGCGGGTGTAGATGTTTATGTAACTGAAACAGCAGTTCCAGGCGGTGTTCAAGGAAATATTCTTCTTGAGGGAACGATCAACACTTTGGAAATTGGAGGTCAGGAATTTTTCATCGATCATGTAGGTTTTAAGCAATAAACTCCCCCCAAACATAGAGCATTTTGAAAAAATTCGGGCAGCTCAAACGAGCTGCTCTTTTTTTGAATATTTTTGCATGGAGACAACCAATCAAGATAAATCGTCTATGGTATAATACCATGGAAAAATTGGCAACATGCGTACAGTATTGAGCGTAATTGGCAGTATATAAATTTTTGATTAACAAGGAGGAATACATCAGATGGCCAAAAAATGGGTTTATTACTTTGGAAAAAGCAAATCTGAAGGCGGATCTCAAATGAAAGAGATCCTCGGCGGTAAAGGTGCCAACCTCGCCGAAATGATCAACATCGGTATCCCTGTCCCACCGGGATACACCATATCCACAGAGGTATGTAAGTATTATTTTGACCATGGCAAAAATTATCCTGAGGAAATTAATGAGCAGGTGAAAGAGGCTATGGAATTGCTTGAAAAGGACACCGGTAAGAAATTTGGAGACAAAAACAATCCCTTACTTGTATCCGTAAGGTCTGGCGCAGCAGTTTCCATGCCCGGTATGATGGACACCATTCTAAACCTGGGACTCAACGACGAAACAGTTGAAGCAATGGCGGAAAATTCCGGTAATCCCAGATTTGCATACGATTCTTACAGACGTTTCATGCAGATGTTTGGTGATGTAGCGTTGGAACTTCCCCATGCTAAATTTGAAAAGGCATTGGATACGGTTAAAGAGGAAAAAGGCGTCAAACAAGATACCGATTTGGATACCGAAGACCTCAAAAGAGTCATCGAATTGTATAAAAAGGTATACGAGGAAGAAGGGAAAATATTCCCACAGGATCCCCATGATCAGTTATGGGCTTCCATCAACGCTGTGTTCGGTAGCTGGATGAATCCCAGAGCCATTAAATACAGACAATTGAATGGTATCGGAGAAGGAACGCTTCTCGGAACAGCCGTCAACGTAGTGGCAATGGCATATGGAAACATGGGTAATGACAGCGGAACGGGTGTTGCATTTACCAGGAACCCCTCCACCGGCGAAAGGAAGTATTACGGGGAATACCTTCAAAATGCACAGGGGGAAGACGTTGTAGCCGGAATCAGAACCCCAAAGGATTTAGAAGAGATGAAAGTCGAATGGCCTGCAGTTTATGATGAACTCATCAAGTTGTTTGACCAGTTGGAAACCCATTATAAAGACATGCAGGATGTTGAATTTACCATCGAAAAGGGAAAACTCTATCTCCTTCAAACCAGAAATGCAAAGAGAACAGCAGCAGCAGCGATTCAGGTTGCCGTCGACATGGTTGAAGAAGGTATGATTGATAAGAAAACAGCCGTTACAAGAGTCACACCGGAACAAATTGAACGAATGCTTCATCCTTACTTCATTCCTGAAGAAAAGGAAAAGGCAGAAGTTCTTACCAAAGCCCTTCCGGCTTCACCAGGAGCCGCAACGGGAAGAGCTGTGTTCCATTCAAAAACTGCTGAAGAATGGGTAGAAAGAGGTGAGAAAGTAATTCTCGTCAGACTTGAAACCTCCCCTGAAGATATCGGTGGAATGGCAGCTGCAGAAGGTGTGCTCACCGCCAGAGGTGGCATGACTTCTCACGCAGCGGTTGTTGCCAGAGGGATGGGAGAACCAGCTGTTTGTGGAGCTGAAACCTTGGATGTCAGTGAAGAAAAGAAACAGTTCAAGGTTGCCGGTAAGATTGTGAAAGAAGGAGATTGGATTTCAATTGACGGATCAACCGGTGAATTGATGCTTGGAAACATCAAAACAGTTAAACCGGATGGCTTGGTTGGACCGGTTGCGAAGATTTTGGATTGGGCCAGCGAATTTCAGAGACTGGGAGTCAGAACCAACGCCGATACACCAAAAGATGCCCATGTTGCCAAACAGTTTGGAGCAACGGGAATCGGGCTTTGCAGAACGGAACACATGTTCTTCGAAGAGGATAGAATTCCGATCGTTCGAAGGATGATCGTTTCCAGAAAACTGGAAGACAGACAAAAGGCACTGGACGAATTGGAACCCATTCAACAGGGAGACTTTTACGGTATCCTCAAAGCCATGGATGGATTGACGGTTACCATCCGATTTATCGACCCGCCGCTTCATGAATTTGTTCCGAAAGAAAAAGAAGCACAAGCCAGATTAGCGAAAGAATTAAACATCGATTTGGAAGAACTTCTGGAAATCGTCAATGAACTCCACGAATTCAACCCCATGCTGGGTCATAGAGGAGTTAGACTTTCCATCACTTATCCTGAGATTGCCGTTATGCAGACGAGAGCTGTTATCAAAGCCGCTATTGACCTCAAGAAAGAAGGCCTTAATCCAATTCCTGAGATCATGATTCCGCTTGTCGGTATGGAATCTGAGTTAAAGACACTGAGAGAACTCGTTACAACGGAAGCAGACAAACTGATTAAAGAAGCCGGAGTGGAAGTGGATTATCATGTAGGTACCATGATAGAAGTTCCAAGAGGCGCTATCACAGCTGATGAAGTAGCTAAGTATGCAGACTTCTTCTCCTTTGGAACCAACGATTTAACCCAGATGACCTTTGGATTTAGTAGAGATGATGCGGGTAAATTCATTAAAGAATATCTGGAAAGAGGCATTTTGGCATTTGATCCGTTCAAAAAGCTGGACAGAGAAGGTGTAGG
>ERZ795053.301-NODE-301-length-62428-cov-17.326455_pt1 | contig 62428 bp, 61 predicted proteins | sample MGYA00375137_ERZ795053 | MGnify/ENA primary metagenome ERZ795053 (study PRJEB30182, sample SAMN05720284) | activated sludge metagenome | isolation source: Anaerobic digester | place: Hong Kong | collected 2014-12-17 ...
TTGTCGCGGATGCGTCCGGCTAGCACCGGATCGGCGCGGGTGCGCTCGCCCAGTCCGGTAAGCTGCGCGAGTAAAGCGCCGTGGCTGGTTTTGAACGCGTCGCGGCTGGCCGGGTCGCCGGTGTCCAGCAATGTGCCGTCAGCCAGCATGACACGCATGCTTTTCAGCGTCTTATAGCTGTTTTGCGCCGTGCCGCAGCACATGCCGCTGGCGTTGTTGGCAGCGATGCCGCCGATTTGGCAGGTGTTGATCGATGCCGGGTCGGGACCGATCTTGCGCTGGTAGGGTGCGAGATAGCGGTTGGCGTGACCGCCGATGATCCCCGGTTGCAGGCTGACGGTCGCCGCGCCCTCGCCAATCCGCCAGTTCCGCCAGCCATCGCCCAATTGCAGTAAAACGGAATCGGTCACCGCCTGGCCGGATAAGCTGGTGCCGGCGGCGCGAAAGGTCACCGGGGTCCCGTATTGATGCGCCAGCGCCAGGATACGCCGCACCTCGTCTTCGCTGTCCACCCGCACGACCAGTTGGGGAATCAAACGGTACAAACTAGCGTCGGTACCATAGGCAAGGGTGCGTAAGGGGTCACTGATCAGCCGTGCGGCCGGGATGATGCTTTGAAGATCGCGATGAAGGCTTTGATAAGCAAGCGAACGCATGGGCGGATTATCCTCGTTTTGGTGTTAGATCACGCCTTTAAAGCCAGGCGTTTATTTTATATTTGGTCATACGGTCTGACCAAATATAGCAGCCTCTTTTTCATCTTGCAACATATTGGTCATATGGTCTGACCAAATAATTGGTGCGCTAGAATTGGTGCTACGAACAGCACCTGCTTCATGATATTTTGCGTACTATGAATGCTGCGAAGCGCTATCGTAGCGAGTCTCAGTTCAATGTTTGTTGGGTACGGCCATGCAATTTGAAACAATCAACCCTCCAAAAGTCGCAGATGTCATCGTCAACCAGATTGAGCAATTGATTTTGGAAGGCGTCCTCAAACCTGGCGAACGGCTGCCTCCAGAACGGGAACTGGCTCAGAAATTCAATGTTTCCCGTCCATCGCTGCGTGAGGCTATTACCACACTGAAATCGAGAGGGCTGCTGCAAAGCCGGCGGGGCGGCGGCAGCTATGTCGTCGATGTGATCGCGCCAGGTCTTACCAACCCTTTGATTGAACTTCTTAAAAATCATCCAAAAGCGATGTTCGACGTGCTGGAACTGCGGCACGCTCTGGAAGAGGTCGCGGCCTATTTCGCCGCCTTGCGCGCGACCGGCGCTGACCGGGAAATCCTGCAACGCCGCTTTGCCGAGCTGGAAGCCATCCAAAAAGGCAAGCACGAACCCCAGCATGATGCTGTCGTAGACGCCGGCTTTCATCTCGCTATCGCCGATGCGTCCCATAACGTGGCGTTAATCCATGTGATGCGCGGTTTGTTCGATTTGTTGTTGAGCCATATCAACCGTTCGCTGGAGCGGTTGTACACGCGCGAAGACAATTACGTGATCATTCACAGCCAGCATCAAGCCGTTCTGGAAGCCGTGCTGAAACGCGATCCGGAAGCGGCCCGGCAAGCGGCCCATGTTCACCTGGCTTTCGTCGAAACCACCTTGCGCGAACTCGACGAAGAAGCCACCCGGCAAACCCGCGCCCAACGCCGTTTGCAAGACAACCTGAACATCGAGACCAGCACTTGATTCAGCGCAGAAACGGCGGATGAAACGCATCGTTTTAGACCGGCTGGCCGCAGCCTATCGCGCAGGACAACGGCTGGTGCTGGCCTTCGATTACGATGGAACGCTGACACCACTGGCGGACCATCCCCGTCTGGCGCATCTTGATCCTGCATTGCGCGAGATACTGGCGAGGCTGGCTGCGCTGCCACGGGTCACGGCCGGCGTGATCAGCGGCCGGGCGCTGGATAATCTCATCGGCATGGTTGACCTGAGCACTTTAAGCTATGGCGGATCGACCGGCCTGGAATTACAGATCGCTGGAGAGCGCCGCATCACGAACGAGGCCCTGGAAAGCTGTGCTCTGCTAGAGGCCCTGTGCGCCACGGTTGAAGAACCGTTAGCGGATTACCCCGGCGCATGGATCGAGAAAAAACCATTCGGCTTCACCGTTCACTACCGGCTCTTGGCGACAGACTGGGTTGAATCGTTAAGGATGCAAACCTTTTCCTTGCTTGCGCCTCATTTGAACAGCGTGCGCCTTCTGGATAACCCTTTAGCCATCGAAGTATTACCGGCCATTGGGCAGGACAAGGGTACGGCGCTGCGCTCTATCGTTACTCACCGTGGCGCAGAACCCGTGACCGTGCTTTATGCAGGTGATGCGCTCAATGATGAACCCGCCTTGCAAGTAGCGGCGGAGATGGGAGGAATCTCCTTAGGTATCGGGCCGGAAGCGCCGGTGGCTGCTGAATATCGTCTGCCCGATCCTGCTGCGTTGCAGAGCCTGCTCGCGGCGCTAACTGAGGAAATCTTCTAGCTTCATGGAGTTACCCCCTGATTTTGCCACCTTGCTACTGTTAGGTGCGATCGCTTTGGTGGCGGGCTTTATCGACGCCGTCGCCGGCGGCGGTGGAATGCTGGTCATGCCAGCCCTTTTAAGCATCGGGATGCCACCCCACTTGGTAGTGGGCACTAACAAGCTGATCGGCACGTTTGGCACCTTCAGCGCCTCGCTGACCTTCATCCGTAAAGGGTTGTTTCAACCGGCCCTGTGGCGGGCGATGAGCTTCGGGACGTTTGCTGGCGCGTTAACCGGAGCGGTGTTGATCTACCTGATGAGTGCCGGTGTATTGAAAAAACTGCTGCCGCTGGCCATCCTGCTGGCATCGGTCTATCTGATCTGGCCGCGCCGCGCTCACCTCCCGGTCATCACTCCCCTGGAACCACCTGCGGCGCAACCGCGCAGTGTCCAGCTGACCGCTGGCGGCCTGATTGGCTTTTACGATGGTTTTATCGGCCCTGGCACCGGGGCATTCTGGATGGCGGCGGCGATGAAGCTGTTCCACCTCGACTTGGTGGCCGCCGCCGGGGTAGCCCGGTTCATGAATTTCATCAGTAACCTGACTGCGTTGCTGACTTTCACTATTCTCGGCAATATCGACTACACCATTGGTCTCAGCATGGGCGCATTGTTGATGTGCGGCGCATTCCTCGGCGCGCAGAGCGCTATTCGCTACGGCGCGCCGTTTATCCGTCCCGTATTTCTGCTGGTGGTGGTGCTGATGGCCGGACGGCTCCTGGTCACGGGGTAGCTCAACCTTCCCGGAGCGCGGCGATCACGGGTCCGGTCTCCGGCCATACCCCGCGCCACAGATGAAAGGACTCTGCCGCCTGCTCGACCAGCATCCCCAACCCATCCAAGGACTGAACGGCTCCATGTGCCCGGCCCCAGCGGGCAAAAGCGGTGGGTTCCCGGCCATACATCAGGTCGTAGCACCAGCCCTCCGCCGCCAGCACATCGTCCGGCAAGGGCGGAACCGCATCGTCCAGACCGGCGGCAGTGGCGTTGATGATCAGATCGAACCGCCGCCCGGCCAGTTCGGAAAAACCGCACGCCGACACGCGCCCCAAGCCGCTAAAGCGCAGGGCCAGTCCTAACGCCTTTTCCGCCGTGCGATTGGCGATAACCAATTGTCCCGGCTGTTCCGCCAGCAACGATTGCAGTACCCCGCGCGCTGCGCCGCCTGCGCCCAGCAACAGAATCCGTTTTCCTGCCAGCGGATAACGGTGATTGACGGTTAAATCGCGCGCCAGTCCCGGCCCGTCGGTGTTGTCGCCCCGCACGCCGCCTGGCCCGAAAATCAAGGTATTCACTGCCCCGGCCCGCTCGGCGCGGGCGCTCAGAATATCAGCGAACACCCAGGCATCCTGCTTGAAGGGAACAGTCACATTCAGACCCTTGCCGCCAGCGGCATGAAAGGCGCGCGCCGCCGCCGCGAAGCCGCCTGGTTCGACCAGAATGGCACGGTATTCCAGATTCTGGCCGGTCTGAGCGGCGAACAGGGTGTGAATCCGCGGGGATTGGCTGTGGGCGATGGGGTGGCCCATTACGGCGTATTGGTCGGGTTGCAGGGTCATGGCTTTCCTTCATTTTCAGCTTCACGCAACGGTGCGTGCAACCGTTGTTCGAACTCCGCTGGCGGCACATATTGCAGCAAGGCTCCACCATTATCGCCCAGCAATAAATCCAAACCCAGCGCCGGATACAGCCAGTGCGCGCCATCCGGAACGGTAATTTTTTCTGCCGGTTCGCCGAAACGTTGACGCACCAGTCCGGCATCCAGCTTGACCACAGGCAAATAGGTGATGGCGGTGATCACCGCGCTTAAAGCCAAATCATGATCAGCCTCGATAACTGGATAGCGGCGGCCCTGGTTAACCGCCGGTTCACCTTCGCCCGCATGGGCTTTCAACACCGCCAGCGCCGATTCCGGCAGTTGCGCTGGCAATACCAGCCGTGCATTCAATCCACCAAGGACCGTATCCCGGAAATACCCTTCTAAGCCCAACCGCCCTGCCTTATCCTCAAATACACCTAATTCATAACGCCGGCCCAGTTTATTCACCCCATCCCGCAGCGTGCTCTCACCCAAGGTCAATCCAAACACGGTCAGCGATGCACCATCCGGACGGACGGTGATCTGCCAGGGTAAGTCCTGACCGGGCGGCGAGGACTGGCCGCCCGGCGGACGCATGATCGCCAGAAAGAATACGCTCAGGGCAACGCCCAGCGCTGCCAGCGCCCACACTTTCCCGTTTTTCATGATCCCTGCCGCAACCAGCCCGCCGCCGGACCGGCAAAATAGGTCAAGATGGCGTCTGCCCCGGCCCGCTTGATCGCTAGCAACGATTCCATCACCACCGCTTGCTCATCAAGCCAGCCGTTGCGTGCCGCTGCCAGCAACATGGCGTATTCACCGCTGACCTGGTAAACAAAGGTAGGCGCGGCGAATTGATCTTTGACCCGGCGCACGATGTCCAAATAGGGCATTCCGGGCTTAATCATCACCATATCGGCCCCCTCCTCCAGATCCATCGCCACCTCGCGCAACGCCTCATCGCTGTTGGCCGGGTCCATCTGGTAACTGTATTTATTGCCCTTGCCCAATGCACCCGCCGAACCGACGGCATCGCGGAATGGCCCATAGAAGCTGGATGCATACTTAGCGGAATAGGCGAGAATCCGGGTATGGATGAAATCATTGGACTCCAGCGCTTCGCGGATGGCAGCAATCCGTCCATCCATCATGTCCGAAGGCGCTACGATATCGGCCCCGGCCCCGGCGTGAGACAGCGCCTGTTTAACCAGCACCGCCACGGTCTCATCGTTCAGCACATAACCAGAGCCGTCGATCAGCCCGTCCTGACCGTGACTCGTAAACGGGTCCAGTGCGACATCGGTGATCACACCCAGTTCAGGCAATGCCTTTTTGAGAGCGCGCACCGCCCGCTGCACCAAACCATCGGGATTATACGATTCAGCAGCGTCCAGTGACTTGGCTTCCAGCGGCGTAACCGGAAACAACGCCACAGCAGGCACCCCCAGCCTGGCTAACCGCTCGGCTTCGTGCAGCAACTCATCAACGGTCAATCGCTCCACACCTGGCATTGACGCGACAGGTTCGCGGCGTTGCTGACCTTCGATCACAAACAATGGCTGGATGAGATCGGCGGCGGTCAACACGGTCTCCTGCATCAGCCGCCGCGAGAAGCCGTCGCGGCGCATCCGGCGCGGCCGGGCGCCGGGAAACTGGCCAGGAATAATTTGGGGTAATCGGGACACCGGAATATCCTCGGAGGTAGATGGTCAAAGAGGGTCGCCTTCACAGCAGGGCGCATTATAAACCGCATGGAGTTCTGGCATGACTGATCTGCTTCAGCACGAAATCCCTTTCCGGCTTGGCTGCTTCTTTGCCGTGCTACTGGCCATGATGTTATGGGAATGGCGCTGGCCGCGCCGGCCATTGGTGCTATCGAGAATCCGGCGATGGCCAGCCAATCTAGGCATTATCATGGTGGATAGCATCGTGCTGCGATTGGTGTTTCCGGTACTCGCAACCGGTGCAGCCGGTCTGGCGGCAGTAAACGGCTGGGGTCTATTTCATGTATTGAATACCCCGTTTTGGCTGGCGTTTATCGCCTCGTTGCTGCTATTGGACCTGGTGATCTACACCCAGCATGTGGTGTTCCACAAAGTTCCCGCGTTGTGGCGGCTACACCGGATGCACCACACCGATCTGGACTTCGATGTCACGACCGCTCTGCGTTTCCATCCATTGGAGATTGTGTTGTCGATGCTGGTCAAACTGGCGGTCGTCGTATTATTGGGCGCGCCGCCGGTCGCAGTGATGCTATTTGAGGTCATCTTGAACGCGACCGCCATGTTCAACCACGGCAACGTCGAATTGCCGAAGCGCTGGGATCAGGCGCTACGCTGGATGCTGGTTACCCCGGACATGCACCGGGTTCATCATTCGGTGCGTGCCGAAGAAACCGATAGCAACTTTGGTTTTAACCTGCCGTGGTGGGACCGGCTGTTTGGCACCTACCGGGATCAGCCGCACGAGGGCCATACCGGCATGACCATCGGCCTCGGGTACTTTTGTGATTGGCGCGCCACCCGATTGTATGGGTTACTGCTGCAACCCTTCCTAAATGCTGAACCGGCGCCTCTTACCCCGCACCCTAACCTTCCCCCGCCAGAAGAGGGAAGGTAGCCGTTCAGCTAAACGCCAATCGAAACCCGGCTTTTTTCAAATACCGTGCTTCAGCGTCCAAATCCGCTTGGGTCAGCGGGTTCGCATCGAGCCACCCTTCGGGAAAGCGCAACGCCAACTGTTGCCGGTTTACCTGAAGACTCAACATCGGCAACGCATGCCGGCTACGGCCCCGGTGCAATACCACGGCCAAGCGCAGCAGCACACACAACCGCTGAGCCAGCAGCGCCCGTTCCTTGGGCAGATGCTCGAATGCCTTCGCGGGAAACCCCCGCCGATGACGGCGCACCAGCGTAGCCAGCAATATTTGGTCACTCTGAGAAAAACCAGGCAGATCCGCGTGTTCAAGAATATAGGCGCCGTGCTTATGATATTGGTCATGCGTCAACAGCAACCCGATTTCATGCAGCCGGGCGGCCCACTCCAGGTTATGCGCTAATTCTTCCGCTGACAGATGCCAGGCATCGCGCACCTGGTTGAGCAGCATCCAGGCGGTTGCGCTCACCCGTTCAGCCTGCGCTTTGTCTAAGTCATAGCGGTCAATCACCGTGGCGATGGTGCGATCCCGGACATCTTCATGACGGATACGGCCCAGTAGATCGTAAATCACCCCTTCCCGTAAGGCTCCTTCCGATACCTCCATGCGTTCTACGCCCAGCGCTTCGCATAAGCCATGCAACACCACAAATCCGCCAGCAAAAACCTGAGCACGGGCCGGTTCCAATTGCCAGCGAGCCGCCATGGTCTCGGGCCGGCCAGCTTCCAGCAAGGCAGCGCGCAGCCGCCGTAATGCCTCCAGGGTAATTCCTTCACGGCTCCAGCCTTCCCGCGCGACAACATCCTGAATAGCCTTGATCGTCCCCGAAGCGCCAGTTGCCACTTGCCAGCCCTGATCACGGAATTCCTCGCGCACCGGTTCCAGTTTCAACTGCACCAGCAGTTCTGCCTCACGCATCCGTGACTCGGTGATTCGTCCCTTATCGAAACAGGAGCGGCTCAGACTGACGCAACCCATCTTGAGGCTGGTCAAATGATGGATCTCAAATTTCTCACCGAGGATTAATTCGGTGCTGCCGCCCCCAATATCCACCACCAGGCGCTGGCCAGCCGCATCGGCCACATTGTGAACGACCCCTAAATAGATCAAGCGCGCCTCTTCCTGGCCGCTGATGGTCTCAATATTGTGTCCCAGAACCGCCTCGGCCCGCGCCAAAAACACGGTACTATTGCGCGCCTGCCGCAAGGTGTTGGTGCCGACCACGCGCAACTGCTCCGGCGGAATTTGCCGCAACCGCTGGCCAAAGCGCGCCAGACAATCCAAAGCACGCAATTGCGACTCTTCAGACAGCCGGTTCCTGCTATCGAGGCCCGCAGCCAACTGCACCATCTCCCGTAGCCGGTCCAGCGTCTGCACCTGCCCGTTAGCGATACGGGCGACGATCATATGGAAACTGTTGGAACCCAGGTCAATTGCAGCAACAATATCGGAAGACACGGAATAGTCCTTATTTTGAATAATTTTTTGATCTACTAGCGGCGGCTTTATACACCCCTAATCAAACCAAAACCCGGCCGCAATCCTCTGGAAATCTCAAAGCAACCGCAAACGGGCTTGGTGAAAGGCTTCACGCATCTCATCAAAGGTCCGCGCCACTGGAAACTGCGGGAATTCGTCAATCACATTTTGCGGTGGACGAAATAGAATGCCGGCCTCAGCTTCCGCCAGCATCGCGGTATCGTTGTAAGAGTCGCCCGCAGCGATCACGCGAAAATTGAGCTGATGAAACGCTTGCACGGCCTTGCGCTTGGAATCAGGCTGCCGCAGAACATAACCGGTCACCCGGTCATCCACGACTTCCAACCGGTGGCAAAATAAAGTTGGCCAACCCAAACACCGCATCAATGGCAAAGCGAATTCATAATAGGTATCCGACAAAATCACCACTTGGAACCGCTCGCGTAACCAGTCAAGGAACTCACATGCTCCCTCCAGCGGCCCCATCCCGGCAATCACCTGCTGGATGTCAGATAACTTGAGTCCATGCTGATCCAGCAACGCCAACCGGCCCCGCATCAGTTGATCATAATCAGGAATATCGCGGGTGGTCAGCCGCAGTCCCTCAATACCGGTGCGTTCGGCAACATTGATCCAGATTTCCGGGATCAGGACCCCTTCCAGGTCCAAACAAGCCAGTTCCATGAAAATCTCCTGTGGTCTACGCAAGCGCGCTGAGACCTGTTGATGGGGTTCGATAAGCAAAGTTTGCGACGATCACTAACGGTCGAGCAATTCAGCCAGTTGCTCAGTATTAAGCCGCAACCGTAACGCCAATACCATGATCAGATCGATGGCTACCTTGGGATTTTGCTCCAAAAACGGCATAAAATCTTTTCGATGAATGACCAGCAATTCGCTAGCCGCCAGCGTCGTCACTGTCGCCGAGCGGCCTCGTCCGTCGAGCATGGCAATCTCGCCGGCGATATCTCCCGGCCCAACGGTACCCAGTACAACTTCCTTCCCATCTCCATCGGCGACGCTTACTTTAAGCCGTCCGTGCAAGACAACCAGCATCTCATCGCCGTTGGAGCCCTTTTCGAAAACAACATAGCTGCTAGGCAGGGTCACAACGCGCGACATCGCCACGATCGTTTCCACATGGCCTGGCGAGAAATTGCGAAACAGGAAGCATTTGCGCAGAATATCCGACCGTTGCAGAATAATATCGGGCCGTTGCTGTTTGGGCGCTGCCCAAGCGCTGCCCAGAGTCAGCGCCCCATGTAACTGGCTAGCGATTAATGGCCGCTTGATACAAACATGCTCGGATTCAAGCATCGGGTTCATCGACGCCAGAATACTACTCGCTTCCAAGGCATCCTGTTGATATTCATTCCAGAACAGCATAGCGCCTGGATCATCAGCGTTGACGATAAAAATATTGGCCGGTTTTCCGCCGTTGTCTGTTATCTGATAGGCCACATCCTGGTTGCTGGCCACCGATAAAATGTTGCGGATCATCCGGCGGTCCTTTTCTGGAAATCCAATTACATTAACAATGACGATCTTTGGCATGACTCCTCACCTCCACCTATTATTATTTGCCATGGGCTGCTCGCTGCGAGCCTCCTGGCATATCCGCAACGCGTATAGCCACACTATAATTGATTTTAATTCAGGATTGATTCTCCCCACGTTTAGTAACCGTGGCGGCAATGTCAAACAGAAGGGTAACAGCTCACCAAGGTGTCTCATCCGATGAAAAATGCTCTGAAAAAACGCTTACTTCTCAGCACCGGCCTATGCCTAAGTCTTCTGTGGCTAGCCGGCCCGCTCAAAGCGGCAGAACCGGCGGCAACGCCCGCCAATCGCACCGAACTCAGCTTGATGACCGGCCGCGAATCGGGCACCTACTATCAATTAGGCCGAGATTTGAGAAAGCTGGCTGGCCGTCACCAGATCGATCTATCGGTTATTCCTTCAGCCGGTTCACTGGAAAACATCTTTAAGGTTTATGAGTATCCTAGCCTACAACTGGGTTTGAGCCAATTCGATAGTCTGAGCCTCGTCGCACTCGAAGCAACTATCAGCGATGATGGGGACGCCGAGGAATTGAATAAGCTGGTTAACTCGCTGCAACTGGTGCTGCCACTGTACTACGAGGAAGTGCATGTTCTAGCTAAAGCACCGGAGATCAAGCAACTGACAGACTTAAACGACAAGAGCATTGCCGTGGGTGATGCCGTCAGCGGCACCTATGGCACAGCCACTATTTTGCTGGATCTGTTCAAGATCACCCCAGCTGAACAACCGGAAATGGATGCAGTGACAGCCCTTGATGCGCTGCAACGCGGCGAAATCGACGCGATGATTTACGTGGTTGGCTCGCCAGCTCAACTCTTCACCGGCCCTCTAGCGAACGCTGATGGCCTGCACCTGGTCTCTATTGAGGTTCCAGATGATATCGCCAAGAATGAGCTGTTCCAAACTTTCTACAAAAAAGCAACCATCGCGGATGGGACCTACGTCTGGCAGAAACAAGCAGTCCCCACTCTGTCAGTGGGTACCGTGCTGTTCACGAGCAATAAGGACCAAAACGATGAAAGCTGCCAAGCCATTGGGCAGCTTGCTAAAATCGTGTACGACAACCTGGATGAGCTGGGCCGCGCAGGTCATCCGAAGTGGAAAAGCATCAGCATCGACCGCGAAGCCCTGCTAAAAGCGCCACATCTGTCGCCGTGTGTCGGACAGGCGTTTAAGTAACACCCTGCGGACTTTCAGAAAAAAGAGCCAGCCTAAATACGCTGGCTCTGCTTTGCCCTTTTAATCGATAGCGGAACCGGACCGCCTCTGCCGCTTTTCACCGTAATCCGGGAAACCCGCTGATATAGCCCACTTCCCCCGTCTGCGCATTGATCAGGGGCGTCAGCCGTTCCTTGAGCGCCGTATCAAAGATGTCACTAAACTGGATATTATCCTAGTTGACCATCTTGGCTGGCATGGGGGTAAATTCTACGGAGCGGACCTTAGCAGACGCAGCAGGCGCAGGAACATCCTTATCATCACTGCAACTAACTGCTCCGATTGACGCCAAAACAGTGGCCGCTAACAATTTCATTTTCACCGGTGAATTCTCCCAAGAGACGAATAGTCAAATACGATGACATGCCAAGATGGCCTATAGGTAACTAACAAATGACAAAATGAAGACTTCCTGATAGGAGACCCTCCCCTTTCCAACCTTCTTCACATGGTCTAAAGTTGAAACGTCGAATCGACAAAGATGATAGATTCGATGCAACTTAGACATCACCCCGCAGATAAACCATGGCGACCAACCCTAATACTGTTACGACCCAACCCGGTGGCCAACTAAGTGGTCTCGCCAGGCAACTCGTGCTGAATCATTTGCTTGATGAAGCTGCCGCACTCAAGGCCCTTGAGCAATCCCGTAAGGAAAATCTGCCTTTCGTTGCCTATCTAGTTGAAAATAAACTCGCCCGCGACAAGGATATCGCTCGTCTGGCCGCCCGTAGTTTTAATCTCCCCTTGTTCGATATCGATGCCCTGGAAATTGACAAGGCCATTGTCCAGCTGGTCGATCAAAAACTGCTCCGTCAACACCACGCCTTACCGCTCCATAAGCGTGGCCGGCGGCTGTTTGTCGGAGTGAGCGATCCCACCAATCAGCGGGTGTTGGAAGACGTTAAATTTCAGACCCGTCTGGATATCGAACCAGTCATCATCAGCGAAACGCAGTGGGCCAAGGCGATCGAAAGCGCGATCGATACCCAGGCAGCAGCGATGGTCGACCAGGAGATTGGCGATCTTGACTTCAGCACCGAGAGCGACAGTTCCCGGGTTGAAACTCTGACGCAATCGGATGCTGATGATGCACCCGTGGTTCGCTTTATTAATCAGGTTATTTTGCAAGCTATCAATCGCGGTGCATCCGACATTCACTTTGAACCCTACGAAAAAATCTACCGGGTGCGCTTCCGTCAAGACGGCATGCTGGATGAAGTCTACAAACCGCCAGTCACTATGTCGCCGCGCTTGGCTGCCCGCCTTAAAATCATGGCTCAACTCGATATCGCTGAGCGCCGGGTACCACAGGACGGGCGCCTCAAGCTATATCTGACCAAGCAGCGGGCTATCGATTTCCGTGTCAATACCATGCCGACTTTGTACGGTGAAAAGGTAGTGCTGCGCCTGCTCGATCCCTCCAGCGCTCAAATGGGCATCGATGCATTGGGTTATGAAGAACGTCAAAAGGAACTGTTCTTAAAGGCGATTCATAAGCCGCAAGGTATGGTGCTGGTCACCGGCCCGACAGGCAGCGGCAAAACAGTGTCGCTCTATACAGCGCTCAACATTCTGAATACCCCTGAAGTCAACATCTCCACCGCTGAAGACCCGGTAGAAATTAACCTCCCCGGTATCAACCAAGTGAATGTCAACCCAAAAGTCGGCATGACTTTCGCTAGTGCCCTGCGCGCTTTTCTCCGCCAGGACCCGGACATCGTGATGGTCGGCGAAATCCGTGACCTGGAAACGGCTGAAATCTCGATTAAAGCCGCCCAAACAGGCCATATGGTACTGTCCACTCTGCACACCAACAGCGCCCCTCAGACCTTGAACCGATTAATGAATATGGGAGTAGCCGCCTATAACATCGCCTCCAGTGTCACGCTCATCATTGCTCAGCGGCTTGGGCGGCGGCTATGCAATCATTGCAAGGAAGAAATTCACATTCCTCCAGAGGAATTGATCCATCAAGGCTTCCGCGAAGACGAACTCAAAGATTTAACGATTTACAAAGCCGCCGGTTGTGATCAATGCAACCGTGGTTACAAGGGCCGGGTTGGTATCTACGAAGTCATGCCGCTTTCCGAGGAAATGGGCCGGATCATCATGGAAGGCGGTAACTCGATCCAGATCGCCGACCAAGCACGCCGTGAAGGCATTAATGATCTGCGTCAATCAGGACTCAACAAAGTCCGCATGGGACTGACCAGTCTTGAAGAAATCAACCGAGTAACAACGGAATAACCACCGTGGCTAAGCAACCGACGCTGGCAAAAAAAGCCAAGAAAAAAGATGAAGAACCGACCTTTAAGTGGGAAGGCACTGACAAACGGGGAATCCGGGTTAAAGGTGAGTTGCGAGGGGCGAACCAGAACCTGATCAAAGCCGAACTACGCCGGCAAGGTATTATTCCGCTGAGCGTCAAGAAAAAGGCCAAGCCGCTATTCACCTTTGGCGACAGTATTATCCCGAAAGACATCATGCTGTTCACCCGTCAGCTTTGCACGATGTTGTCATCTGGCATCGCCGTGGTTCAGGCGCTGGATATGGTGGGACACAGCAACCGTAAGCCCAAGGTCAAAGAACTCATTCTTGATATCAAGGCCGAGGTGGAAAGCGGCACCGCTCTGTCTAAAGCCTTCTCCAAACACCATCTTTACTTCAACGATCTGTATTGCAGTTTGGTGCATGCTGGCGAGGAAGCCGGGGTCCTGGAGGTGCTGCTCGACAAGATCGCCACCTACCTAGAAAAATCCGAGGCGCTAAAGGCCAAGGTCAAGAAGGCGCTCACCTACCCCGCTATCGTGCTGGTGTTCGCCTTTGTCGTCACTGCGATCCTGCTGCTTTTCGTTATCCCGACCTTTGAAGATCTGTTCAAGGGCTTCGGTGCCGAACTGCCTGCTCTAACCCAGTTTGTTATCGACTTATCCGCAACATTCCAGGAACACTGGTATTTTATTCTCGGTACACCCGTGGTAGCTATTGTCGGCTTCCTGGAAGCGCGCAAGCGCTCCCGCAAATTCTATCAACTGGTGGATCGCTGGGTACTACAAGTTCCGCTCATTGGCGATTTGGTGGCAACTTCGGCCAATGCCCGCTTCGCCCGTACCCTGTCTACCCTGTTCAGTGGTGGCGTGCCACTCGTGGATGCCCTGCAAAGCGTGGCCGGCGCAACTGGCAACTACGTTTATGAGAAAGCAGTCATGGAGATGCGTGAATCGGTCTCCATTGGCCAGCAACTCAATTTTGCCATGCGCCAGAGTAACCTTTTTCCCGATATGGTGATTCAAATGGTGGCCATCGGCGAAGAGGCCGGTTCGCTAGGCGACATGCTGGCCAAGGTCGCTGATTTTTACGAGGCAGAAGTGGATCAAAAAGTGGATACGCTAACCACGATGATCGAACCCTTACTCATGGCCTTCCTGGCTGGCGTAGTCGGCACCTTGGTAGTCGCGATGTATCTGCCCATCTTTAAGCTGGGAGCGGCCATTTGATGGTAGCTCTCAGATGATCCTCATGGAACTATTAGCCAGCTCGCCGCCGCTGTTCATATTTCTGACTATCTTGCTGGGCCTGATGGTCGGCAGCTTCCTGAATGTAGTCATTCACCGGCTGCCTTTGATGATGGAGCGGGAATGGCGCAGACAATGTGCGGAATTGTCCGGTCAATCACTCCCTGAAAATGATCAACCTCCTCTGAACCTATGGCGGCCACGCTCGCGCTGCCCGCACTGCGGACATTTAATCCGGGCGATAGAGAACATTCCGTTGCTGAGTTATGCGCTGCAAGGCGGTCGCTGCACCCATTGCCAGGCAACAATTAGCATTCAGTATCCACTCGTGGAAGCTGTGAGCGGATTGTTGGCAGGCATTGTCGCCTGGAAGTTCGGTTTCGGTTGGCCCGCGGCAGCAGCGCTGGTCTTTACCTGGGTACTCTTGGCGGCCAGCGTCATCGATTTCCGCTATCAACTACTACCCGATGACTTGACCTTGCCGTTGCTCTGGCTGGGTCTGGGTACAGCGCTATTCAGGCTGTTCGCCGATTTGCCTAGCGCCGTGATTGGAGCAATGGCAGGCTACCTATCGCTCTGGTCGGTTTACCAATTATTCCGCTTGTTAACTGGCAAAGAAGGCATGGGTTTTGGCGATTTTAAGCTGCTGGGGGCATTGGGCGCCTGGACCGGCTGGCAATACTTGATTACCATCATCATCTTGTCATCGCTGGCCGGCGCATTGTTCGGGTTAGTGCTGATTCTATTCCGAAACCGGGATCGTCAGATTCCAATGCCATTTGGCCCTTTCCTGGCGGCGGCTGGATGGATTGTGTTGTTATGGGGGGAACCAGTCAACACAGCCTACCTGCGCTGGCTAGGTGGATGAAGATGCTGGTGGTTGGATTGACCGGCGGTATCGGCAGCGGTAAGACAGCGGTCAGCGATCGATTCGCTCAGCTGGGCATACCGGTCATTGATACTGATCTAATCGCTCGCGAATTGGTCGAGCCTGGACAACCGGCGCTGGCAGAAATTGCTGCCGGATTTGGAGTGGACTGCTTGGATGATCAGGGCCGTATTGATCGCGCCCGCCTGCGTCAGCGTGTGTTTGCCGATGATAAAGGCCGGCGGCGTCTGGAAGCAATTCTGCATCCCCGGATCCGGACAATGGCGCGACAACGGATTGCCGCTTTGACAACACCGTATTGTCTGCTGGTAATTCCGTTGCTGGTGGAAACAGGGATGACTGATCTCGTTGATCGAGTGTTGGTGGTGGACGCGCCTGAGGAAGTGCAAATCCGCCGGGTAATGACCCGCGACCAGATTGATGAAGCCCAAACCCGGCGCATTCTGGCCGCACAAGCCAGCCGTGACCAGCGGTTGGCGCTAGCCGATGAAGTACTGGAAAATTCCGGGGACTTTGTGAAACTGAAATTACAGATCGCCGACCTGCATCAGCATTATCTATGCTTGGCCACTCACCGGCTTTTGTAAGCCCTTCTGCTGGCATGATATGCGATCAGCGTTGGCTGATCATCGTCCCTACGAGGTCTACCACCTGTGTCCCAGTCTATCTGCTACGAGCAGCCCCTTAATGAGCGCGCCCGCGCGCTGTTACGATTAGAATTTCTGTTCCAGCAAATCCACCATGCGCTGTCCGGTCCATCAACGTGGGACAGCCGGGCAGCGCTGCAAGGCTTGTTCGACATTCTTGCCGTAACCGGGCGTAATGAATTTAAGAAGGAGTTGCTCAAAGAGTTAGAGCGGCACGCCAGCACACTGGGCCGCTTGCGGCAAAGTCCTGGAATCGATACAACCACCCTGTCATCCGTGCTGACGGAGATCAGTGAGGTCATCAATCAGATTCACCGGCCAAACAGTCTGGCGCTGGACACCGTGCGCCAAAGCGAATTTCTCGGCGCCATCCAAAACCGGATTCAGATTCCAGGCGGCACCTGCCGGTTTGACCTGCCTGCCTTACATCATTGGCTGCAACAAAAACCTGAGACCCGCACTCGGAATTTACAGGAATGGCTGGCGCCGTTTACGCCCATGCGAGATGCCGTCTTCTTGGTTTTGCGCCTGATTCGCAACAGCGCAATACCGCAAACGGAAACGGCTATCCGGGGGTTTTTTCAACGTGGACTAGATCCAAATGTTCCAAATCAACTGATCCGGGTCTGGCTGCCCTTCGACGACCCTCGATTCCCCGAGATCAGCGGTGGCCGGCACCGCTTCACCATTCACTTTGTAGAACAACCTGACCCTCATCACCGGGCTACGCCCATTTCATCAGATGTCGCCTTCGATCTGGCCTGTTGCGTGATCTAGACCACTCTCTCCCTTGCAGGAGCAGCAGATATCAGGCCGTCAGCTATTTCACGGGTTTGGTATCCGTCAAAGCGGTAATGATTGGTGCATCGGCGGCGGGAAAGGCCCGCTTCTGCAACCCGGCCGGCAACGCCCAAGTCAGCGGCTGACCTTCCCGGCCATGCGGCTCACCCCGCCAGACTACAACCCGCCACACATCCAGAAATACGCACTTGTCAGGATAGTCATGCCGCACGTGTAACCAAGGTTCAGCGGCTTGCACCGTGATACCTAATTCTTCATGCAATTCCCGGCTCAGCGCAGCGGCGGCCGGTTCACCCTCTTCCACCTTACCACCAGGAAATTCCCATAACCCGCCTTGATGGACATGATCAGGCCGGCGGGTTATCAGCACTTCGCCAGCAGCATTGGTAAGAATGCCCACCGCGACATGAATGATTTTCACGTCCGGTACTCGGCATTGATACGCACATAATCGAAAGACAAATCGGTCGTCCAAATTCGCGCTGCTGCCGCGCCTCGGCCAAGTTCAATCCGAATGGTAATATCAGGACGGGCCATGACCCGTTGTCCCTGTGCCTCGGTATAGTCCGGGGCGCGACCACCGGCGCGGACGATACAGACCTCATCCAGATAGATAGCCACGTGCTCTAGACTAAGATCGGCTAATCCAGCCCGGCCCGCCGCTGCTAAAATCCGTCCCCAGTTGGGATCAGAAGCGAAAAAAGCGGTTTTGACCAGCGGCGAATGGGCTATGGTGTAAGCAACCTGGCGGCATTCTGCAACATTCCGGCCTTCTTCAACGTGAATGGTGATGAACTTAGTAGCACCCTCACCATCGCGGATGATGGCTTGTGCCAGTTCAATGCAGACATCCCGCACTGCGCCAGCAAAGCAATCATAGTCCTCACCGTTCATAGGTACGCTCACTCTGGACTGGCCGGTCGCCAACAACACTAACGCATCGTTGGTCGAGGTGTCGCCGTCTACGGTGATGGCATTGAAGGAATCGGCGGCAGCATCGTTCAGCACCTGCTGGAGCAGCATTTGATCGACGCTGGCGTCAGTGGCGACAAAGGCCAGCAGGGTCGCCATATCTGGGCAAATCATACCAGCACCCTTGGCTATGCCGGTCACCGTTATATCCTGTCCGCCAAGCTTCAATCGTCGCGATGCCCACTTGGGCCGGGTATCGGTGGTCATGATACCGTGAGCAGCCTCCACCCAGCCTTCGGGACGCAACGTTGCCAGAGCGGCTGGGAAACCCGCGATTAATCGTTCCAGCGGCAATGGTTCACCAATAACCCCGGTGGAAAACGGCAAGATTTCTTCAGGGCGGCAATGAGTATGCCCGGCCAACACCTGGCAAGTCATCTCAGCATCAGCTACCCCATGCGCACCGGTACCGGCATTAGCATTACCGGTATTAATGACCAGATAACGCGGTGAAGTCTGGGTCAGATGCGCCCGCGCCACGGTGACCGGAGCCGCGCAAAAAGCATTTCGGGTAAATACAGCGGCAGCGCGGGTTCCAGCAGCAGCCTCGATAACGACCAGATCGCGACGGCCGGAATATTTGATGCCAGCGCAGGCGATGCCAAGCCGGATACCGGCAACATTAAGCGGTTGGATAGCATCCATGAGATTCCCCTCTCCTTTTGAGGGAGACAAGCTGGAGGTAGGAGACACAATCAATCTAATTGCCCATGACAATGCTTGTACTTCTTGCCTGAACCACAGGGACAAGGTTCATTACGCCCGATTTTGCGGCCATCACGGACAAACGGCGTATGCACAGCCTCCTCTTCTTGTTGCCGACGAATTTCGATGCCTGAATCATCATTGCTTTCATCTTCCGCCAATGCAGAAATTTCGGCATGTTCAAAGTGCATGGCCGCTGGGGCAGGCCGCCGTGGTTCTGGAACCGGCTCCGGCTCCGCCTGAAACTGCGCGCGGACCAGAAAACTGACCGCCTCCTGATGAATGCGTTGCACAAGCGCCTGGAACATCTCGAACGACTCGCGTTTATACTCCTGCTTGGGGTTTTTTTGGGCATAACCGCGCAAATGAATACCTTGACGCAGATAATCCATGGCCGCCAGATGCTCGCGCCAATGGCTATCCAGCACTTGCAACAGCACAGCTTTCTCAAACTGCCGCATCCACGGTGCACCGACGAGTGTTTCTTTTGCAGCACAAGCCCGTTCCAGTTCATCATGAATGCGTTCACGCAAAGGTTCTTCATGCAGATCATGATCTGCGTCCAGCCATGCGCGGATTGGCAGTTGCAAATCAAAATCTTTGGCCAGCGCTTCTTCTAATTCCGGGATATGCCACTGCTCCTCTAAGCTTTGTGATGGAATATACAGATCGATTGTCTGCCTGAGCACATCAGCGCGCATCTCCTTGAGAGTGGCTGAAATGTCCTCTGCTTCCATCAACTCATTGCGCCAGCGGTACATAACCTTACGCTGGTCATTGGCGACATCGTCAAATTCCAGGAGATTCTTACGGATGTCGAAATTATGGGCCTCAACCTTACGCTGCGCATTTTCAATAGCCTTGGTCACCCAGGGATGTTCGATGGCTTCGTTCTTCTCCATGCCAAGCTTTTGCATCAGCCCGGCCACCCGGTCGGAAGCAAAGATGCGTAGCAGATTATCTTCTAACGACAGGTAAAACCGGCTAGAGCCAGGGTCCCCCTGACGGCCGGAACGCCCACGCAACTGGTTATCAATGCGTCGTGATTCGTGGCGCTCGGTGCCGATAACGTGCAAACCGCCAGCGGCAACTACTTGTTCATGGCGTTGCTGCCAATCTTGGCGGATGTCGTCATGGGCGGAATGCCCGGCATCCAGTCCCAGTACTTTGAGTTCGGCTTGCAAGTTGCCGCCTAAGACGATATCGGTACCACGACCCGCCATATTAGTCGCGATTGTGACAGCGCCAGGCCGGCCGGCCTGGACGATAATTTCAGCTTCCCGTTCATGCTGCTTCGCGTTGAGCACTTCATGCGGAATTTTTTCCTTGCGCAACAAACCGGCAAGTAATTCGGAAACTTCAATGGAGGTCGTACCCACTAGGGCCGGCTGGCCACGCTTGCGGCAATCACGGATATCGTCCAGCACCGCCCGGTATTTCTCCTCCTGGGTCAGGAACACCAGATCACCATGATCTTTGCGAACCATTGGCAGGTGGGTAGGCACAACGATCACTTCCAAATTGTAGATTTGCTGGAATTCAAAGGCTTCGGTATCGGCAGTACCGGTCATACCGGCCAATTTGCCGTACAGACGGAAATAATTTTGAAAAGTGATCGAGGCCAGAGTCTGATTTTCAGCCTGGATTGATACGCCTTCCTTGGCTTCGATAGCCTGATGCAAGCCGTCTGACCACCGCCGGCCAGGCATGGTCCGCCCGGTGAACTCGTCAACAATGATCACTTCGCCGTTGCGAACGATGTATTCCACATCACGGTGAAACAAGGCATTCGCACGCAGGCACGCATTAAGATGATGGAAGACACCGAGATGAGCAGCATCATACAAGCTATCTCCCTCGCGCAGCAGACCCGCTTCCAGCAACAATTCTTCAACTTTTTGATGGCCATCTTCGGTGAGGTAAACTTGCTTGACTTTTTCATCCACCGAGTAGTCGCCTGGCCCTTCTTCCTCTGCCTGGCGAACTAGCCGAGGCACAATCTCATTGATCCGCCGGTATAATTCAGAGCTTTCTTCCGCTGGGCCAGAGATAATCAGAGGAGTACGGGCTTCGTCGATTAGGATCGAATCCACTTCGTCGACTAGAGCGTAGTGCAGCTCCCGTTGCACCTTTTGCTCAAGGCTAAAGGCCATGTTATCGCGCAGGTAGTCGAAACCGTATTCATTGTTAGTGCCATAGGTAATATCAGAACCGTAAGCAGCACGTTTTTCCTCAGGACTCATACCAGCGATGACCACGCCAACCGTCATGCCAAGAAAGCGGTAAATCTGGCCCATCCAATCAGCATCGCGGCGAGCCAGATAGTCGTTCACTGTGATGACATGAACGCCTTTTCCAGTCAAGGCGTTGAGGTAGACCGCCAGGGTAGCAACTAAGGTTTTGCCTTCCCCAGTGCGCATCTCGGCAATTTTCCCTTCGTGCAGCACCATGCCGCCAATCAATTGCACATCGAAATGACGCATTTCCAACGTACGTTTGCTAGCTTCGCGCACCACAGCAAAGGCTTCGGGCAACAGCGCATCAAGGGTTTCGCCCTTGACAAAGCGGGTTTTGAATTCGTTGGTCTTAGCGCGCAAATCAGCGTCACTCAAGGCGGCAATGCCCGGTTCCAAGGCATTGATGGTACTAACCACCTTGCGCATCCCGCGAAGTACGCGATCATTGCGGCTGCCAAACAGAGTTTTCAGAATATTCATCAATTGTTCTCACGAAGCGGGATAGTTCAGCCTACCATTCTTTCAGTCTTACACCAGGGACACGAGCGAATTCATCGGTATTGCGGGTGACAATTCAGCGTGGCGGGAACGGCAGCCAGTATCATGCAGATGGGCAGCAACTCAACCAAAATAGAGTGGCCGGTTAGAGAAAGGTAATGATACTCCAATCGCCGCTTTTTGGCTGGAATGCGCGAAGAGTAAGAAAAAACAGCTTCCCAGATCAGACCGGAAAGCTGTCAATGTCAAGCTAAGGGGAAATAGAAACCAGTGGGCCTCAGCGGGTTGCCTGAGCTGGCTGTAGATACGAGATCGGTGCCTGCCGTTCATCGCTGAACGTCACTTCCTCCCAAGCAGCACGGTCGGCTAAAAGCTCCCGGAGCAGGCGATTATTCAACGCATGGCCGGACTTGTAGCCGGTAAAAGCACCAATAAGACTGCAACCTAACAAATACAAGTCGCCAATCGCGTCCAGAATCTTGTGCTTGACGAACTCGTCTTCATAGCGGAGCCCGTCCTCATTGAGAATTCGATAGTCGTCTACGACGATGGCATTATCCAGGGTACCGCCGAGCGCCAATCGCCGCTCGCGCAAGTACTCGATATCCCGCATGAAGCCGAAAGTCCGTGCCCGGCTGACCTCCTTGACAAAAGAGGTCGTTGAGAAATCTACAACCGCGTGCTGATTACGGCCACGAAACAGCGGATGATCGAAAGCGATAGTAAAATCGACCTTGAACCCTGGGAAGGGATCAAACCGCGCCTGCTTATCTCCGTCTTCGACCATCACTGATTTTTTAATGCGGATAAACCGCTTGAGGGTATTCTGTTCCTGAATGCCAGCCGACTGGATCAAAAAGACGAATGGCCCGGCGCTACCATCCATGATAGGCACTTCGGCAGCACTCACATCAACATAGGCATTATCAATGCCCAGCCCCGCGAAGGCAGACAGCAGATGCTCAACTGTGGAAATGCGAGCTTTTCCCCTGACCAGTGATGTGGAAAGTTGTGTATCCCCCACATTCTGCGGACAGGCCTTAATCTCCACCGGCTCAGGCAAATCGACGCGCCGAAAAACAATACCGGCATCGGGCGCTGCTGGCCGCAAGGTCAAATAGACTTTCTCACCGGTATGCAGCCCGACGCCTGTCGCCCGAATGGCGTTTTTTAAGGTTCTCTGCCTAATCATCTTAGGTCCCCCCAACACGTCAATTGATCTGAAGCATGATGCTGCGAATCATCGCCTGGATACCGATGGTCTTCGCTAATAAGAATCCTAGGCAACCAATACTGTTGGCTCGCTGCCGCTGTATCTTCATGCACTGCAACGAATCTACCACACTACGTGGTGATACGGCAACTTTTGTTTCTCTTTCGCAACGGAATTTGTTGCTTACTTACGAAAATCTTATATCCCTATATGCCCTCTCCTCCTTGGGAAAGGGCTTGGAGTAGATGAGGAATGACCGTAAACCTGAGAGATACAGTTTACTCAGCCTGGCGGCGTAGAAATGCTGGAATATCCAAATACTCCAGGTCAGCATCACTGTTGTTTCGTTGCTCGCTCAACTCATCACCCACCGGCCGGCGCACTGGCGAGCGCTGTGCACCGAAGCGGGAGTGTGAATCCGGATCGCCCCGCACCAGATTGATAGCAGGAATCTTATCCCGGTCGCGCCCGCTGGCTGATTTAGCGGCTGCTGGAGCACCTTGACCGATGCCGGTGGCGACGATGGTCACCCGCAACTCATTTTGCATCTCATGATCAATCGTTGTGCCGACGACCACATTGGCATCGTCAGACGCCAGATCCTTGATCGTGTTTCCAACTTCCTCGAATTCACCAATGGTCATATCCATGCCACCGGTGATACTAACCAGTAACCCTTTGGCACCTGAAAGGTTCACATTCTCTAACAACGGACTAGCAATCGCCGCTTCAGCCGCTTCGCGGGCACGGCCATCACCCACTGCCCGGCCTGTACCCATCATGGCCATACCCATTTCTGACATCACGGTACGCACGTCAGCGAAATCCACATTGATCAGGCCAGGATTGGTGATCAGTTCCGCAATACCTTGCACTGCACCCAATAGAACGTCATTGGCGGCCTTGAAGGCATCCAACAGACTGGCTGCCTTGCCCAATACCGTCAGCAATTTCTCGTTGGGAATGATAATCAAGGAATCAACAGCTTTGCTCAGTTCGGCAATCCCACGCACCGCAACTTCCATTCGCTTGCGGCCCTCAAAAGGAAATGGTTTGGTCACCACCGCCACCGTCAGGATGCCCATTTCTCTGGCCAATTCCGCCACAACCGGCGCCGCGCCAGTGCCGGTGCCACCCCCCATGCCTGCAGTGATAAACACCATATCCGCACCTTGCAAAATTTCCTTGATGCGTTCGCAATCCTCCTGCGCCGACTGCCGGCCTACTTCGGGATTAGCCCCAGCCCCTAACCCTTTGGTGATATTGCTCCCAATCTGCAAAGTGACGGGTACCGAGGAAATCTTCAGCGCCTGTGCATCCGTATTGGCGCAGATAAATTCCACCCCCTCAATATTGGCACCTAGCATGTGCTGTACTGCATTGCTGCCGCCGCCGCCGACGCCAATGACTTTGATCACTTCACTCTTTGATTGACTATCTACCAACTCAAACATAACTGTCTCTCCTCAATCAGTGGCCATCAACCCAAACGCTCATCGACTCAACCGCTAAAAATTCCCCTGAAACCAGCCTTTCATCCGCGTCCACAAATCTTTACGGCCTACTCTCGATACCGGCCCCATTCTGAGTGGCTGGTTTTCGTTACCAAACAGCAACAACCCCACTGCTGTGGAGTAAACCGGATTCCGCACCAAGTCCTCCATACCCGTTACATCATGCGGTAAACCCAAACGCACTGGCATGTGAAACACGTCCTCAGCCAGCTCCACAACACCCTCCATCTTGGCGCTACCACCGGTTAATACCATGCCTGCTGCCATCAGGTTTTCGAAACCGCTGCGCTGTAATTCTTTTTGGGCAAACTCAAAAAACTCCGCATAACGCGGCTCCACTACCTCAGCTAAGTCATAACGGGAAAATGACCGGGCAGCCCGGTCACCGACACTGGCTACATCAATCCGCTCATCCGATCCCGTCAGATGTTTGAGGCAACAAGCATGTTTGATCTTGATTTCTTCAGCCGACTGGGTAGGGGTGCGAAAGGCGACGGCGATATCGTTGGTTACCTGATCGCCCGCGATGGGAATAACAGAAGTGTGGCTGATCGCACCATGAGTGAACACGGCTAAATCACTGGTGCCGCCACCGAGATCAAGCAGACAAACGCCCAGCTCTTTTTCATCCGGATTCAACACCGCCCGGCTAGAAGCCAGTTGCTGCAAGATAATGTCATCGACTTCCAATCCACAGCGTTGCACACACTTCACGATGTTCTGAGCAGCGCTGACAGCGCCGGTGACGATATGCACCCGCGCCTCCAGCCGCACACCGGACATGCCAACCGGATCCTGGATGCCTTCTTGATTATCAATGATAAATTCCTGGGGCATGATATGCAGGATCTTCTGGTCTGCCGGAATTGCCACCACTCGCGCCGCTTCAATCACCCGTTCCACATCTCCCGGAGTAACCTCCTGATTCTTGATAGCGGTGACACCATGCGAATTAAGCCCGCGAATATGGCTGCCAGAAATGCCGGTATAAGCGGAGTGAATCCGGCAACCCGCCATGTGTTCGGCTTCGTCTATCGCATGTTGGATCGACTGGACCGTCGATTCGATATTGACCACAACTCCCTTCTTCAAACCTCGCGAGGGATGGCTGCCGATACCAACAACTTCAATGGCGCCGTTCACATTGACCTCGCCGACGATTACAACGACTTTCGAGGTGCCGATATCCAGCCCGACAATCAGGCCCTTATCTTCTTTTTTGGACATAACCGCTCCATTTTTTACAACGGCCTAGCCTGCGATCGGAATTGGCGGTTCCGCCGTCTTCCACCGCACAGCGAAGCCATTGCCATAACGCAAATCGACGACCGCAATCCGGCCGATCTGGGCAGACAGGATTCGCGGATAAAGTTGCACCAAGCGCTGTAGCCGTTGTTCGAACTGCTCACGTCCGACATAAACCTCCAAGCCATTGTCAAAGGTCAGCCACCAGGCCCGCCGTTCATCCTGCCGCAATTTCGCCAACCGCAATCCCACGGGCTCAAACAGGGCGCGAACGTCCCCATATGTCTTGATCAGCGCCGTTTCATGGCCGCTAGGACCCGATAAGCGCGGCCAGGGACCAGGTTGGCGTAAGACAAGCGGCTTAAACCGTAAGCCATTCACATCCACCATTTCACCGTCACCCCAATAACCGAAGGCGACCCGCTCGCGCAGTTCAATTTCCACTACATCCGGCCACCCGCGACGAACAATGATCTTCTCAACCCAGGGATTGTCCGCCAGTGCTGTACGCAACGCATCCAAGTCAGCCATGAAAAAGTTCTGCCCCAAAACTTCAGCAGCAACCGGTTGCAAATCCCCTTCGGCTAAGTTACGCAACTCGCCTTCAATGCGAACATGACGTAACGGAAAGGCATTAGGATCACGCAATTTCTCTGCACCAATCCACAAACCGTAACCGACTCCTGCCAAAACCAGCACCACTCCCAGCCAACGTAATAATGTCCCCCAGATCGCCTTCCAGTGTCCCGGCACATCGACCGGTTGGCGCTTAAGCACTGTCGCGCCCCGGCGACGCCGTTTTTTTGCGAACTGCATTCTGTGTCCCTTTATTCCGGCAACGTCAAACTGGTTTCTAGAATGCGCCAGACCAGATTTTCAAAACTCAGGCCCGCCGCCCGGGCTGCCATCGGTACAAGGCTATGATCGGTCATACCGGGCACCGTGTTGACTTCCAGCAACCAGGGTTGATCATGATCATCGACCATCAGATCCACCCGGCCCCAGCCTGCGCCATCTACAGCGATAAAGGCTTGGTGCACCAAATCTTGCAATTCGGCTTCCCGCGCCTTGGGCAATCCACAGGGACAGCGGTAGCAAGTATCATTTGCATGATACTTAGCTTGGTAATCATAAAATTCCCGAGGTGTCTCCAACCGGATCAACGGCAGCGTCTCACCTTGCAACCAAGCACCGGTATACTCGTGACCCTGAATCCAGGGCTCTACCAGCACAGGTGAATGACAAGCAGTGGCTCTTTCCCAAGCGGCCTGGCACTGTCCTGGCTCGTTGATCCGGCTGATACCAATACTAGAGCCCTCGCGGGACGGCTTGACCGCCAGCGGCAGACCAAGATCATCAGCGGCCGCAGCGAGTTCTGCAGAACTCGCTACCAGCCGCCAGGGGGGCGTTGGCAAACCTACGCCTTGCCAGACTTGCTTGGTGCGCAGCTTGTCCATACCCAACGCCGAAGCCAGTACCCCACTACCGGTATAAGGGAGATTCTGGAGTTCCAGCGCACCTTGGATCACTCCATCCTCGCCACCGCGCCCATGCAGGGCGATGAATACCCGGTCAAATCCACCATTGGCCAGCACCTGGGAAACCTGCCGGTCAGCATCGATACCGTGCGCATCTACACCGCGTGCCCGCAAAGCTTCTAGCACCGCTCTGCCGCTTTTCAGTGAAATGTCCCGTTCCGCCGACCAGCCACCCATCAAAACAGCCACTTTGCCAAATTCAGCCGGATGTGCCGCTGTGCGCTGTTGTATCTGTCGCATGCATCTCTCCTCCATCAGATAGAAATTGGCAATTAGGGATGAGAGACCATGGGCAAACCTTCGCGACCCAATTGCGCCGCCATTGCCCCGATATCACCAGCGCCCATCATTAACAGCAAATCACCGTCGCCCAATAGATCCGGTAACACGGTTGGCAAATCGGCAGTTTGTTCCACAAATACCGGATCAACCTTGCCTCGGGTGCGAATTGCCCGGCTCAAACTACGTCCGTCAGCGCCGGCGATAGGTTTTTCTCCCGCCGGATAGACGTCTAGCAGAATCAGTGTGTCCACTTCGGAGAGCACCTGAGCGAAATCGTCGAATAAATCACGGGTGCGGGTAAAGCGGTGTGGTTGAAAAGCCAGCACGAGCCGCCGTTCTGGCCAAGCGCCACGGACAGCCTCCAATACCGCCTGGATCTCCCGGGGATGGTGGCCATAATCATCCATCATGGTTGCATGGCCACCGCCAGGCAGAATCAGCTCACCGTGCTGCTGGAATCGCCGGTCAATACCTTGAAAATTCATCAGCGCCCGGCAAATCGCTGTTTCCGGCACTCCCAGTTCGTGCGCGACCGCAATGGCTGCCAACGCATTCAGCACACTGTGCCGCCCTGGCAGGTTCAACGTGATAGGCAATGGCACCGCAAGGTGCGGCAAGCGGACCAGAAAGCGGGTGCGTAGACCATCCCGTACGATGTCGCTTGCCCGCACATCACAATCTTCGTCAAAGCCGTAGCTTAAGACCGGCCGGCTCAACAAGGGCAAAATCGCCCGTACCTGCGGATCGTCAGCGCATAATACGGCCAGTCCGTAGAATGGCAGATGGTGGAGGAATTCGATGAACGTCTCGCGCAGTCTCTCAAAGTCGCCACCATAGGTGGGCAGATGATCTGCATCAATGTTGGTAACCACCGCCAGCATTGGTTGCAGAAACAGGAACGAAGCATCGCTCTCGTCAGCCTCGGCGACCAGAACACGGCCAGCCCCCAAGCGGGCATTGGCTCCGGCACTGTTCAACCGGCCTCCGATGACAAAGGTCGGGTCTAAACCACCTTCAGCCAATAAGCTGGCAATCAGGCTGGTCGTCGTCGTCTTGCCGTGCGTGCCGGCAACAGCGATGCCATAGCGAAAGCGCATCAGTTCCGCCAGCATCTCAGCACGAGGCACCACAGGAATCCGGGCCGCTCGCGCCGCTGCCACCTCTGGGTTGTCTTCGGCCACAGCGCTGGAGATCACTACGGCATCGCAACCGGCGATATTTTCAGCGGCATGACCCGAGCGAATGATGACGCCTAACTGCACCAAGCGAGCGGTCACTGCACTCGTGCGTAGATCAGAACCAGACACGCTGTAGCCCAAATTTAGCAATACTTCAGCGATACCACTCATACCGGCTCCGCCAATACCGACAAAATGTAAATGGCGAATCCGGCGCATATCGCGCCACGCTTCAGGGCTGGTGGCAGCCAGTGCAGGTTTATTCATGAACCAGTTGTTTTTTGTGATTGCAATTAGAGATCATAATTAAAAATACCACTATAAAATCATGGTATTACCTACAAAGAATCCCCTTCTCGAACACGAGGCCAGCCGATTGCGCGTCAGCGGGTTTCTACAACAATGAAGTTAGCTTTCACGTAGTAGTCTCTCAGTGGTCCACTTGTTCCAAACAGGCTAACGCCACTTGTTCGGCGGCATCCATCTTTGCTAGCCGCCGCGCGGCTTCGGCCATGCGCAATAACCGGTCAGGGTCGCTTAAAAGCTCTCGAAGCACTGCTGCCAAACGCTCCGCTGTCAGCTCTGCCTGCTGGCACACGCAGGCCGCGCCATCTTGTTCTAGAAACCGGGCATTAGCGGTTTGGTGGTCGTCTACCGCAAATGGAAACGGCACGAGGACTGCGCCGATGCCTGCCGCCGCCAATTCAGCAATCGTCAACGCTCCAGCCCGGCACAGCACCAAATCGGCCCAGCCATAAGCCTCAGCCATATCCTCGATAAATGGCGTCAATCGCGCCGGTACGCCAGCTTCCCGATAGGCAACTTCAGCGGCCTCATGCAACTGGCCTCCAGCCTGATGCCAGACCTCCGGGCGCTCACTTTCTTCAAATAGCGCCAGCGCGCGCGGAACACGCTGATTCAGCGCCAACGCACCTTGGCTGCCACCTAATACCAGCAATCGGCGCTGCCTCCCCCGGCGACGGGTGAACCGCTCTTTTGGGGGTGGCAGGCTGGCAATGGTTTCCCGCACTGGATTGCCGACGGTTACAGCCTGCCGCGCCGCTGGAAATGCGGTTGGAAACGCCTCAAGCACCTGTCCGGCAACGCGCGCTAGCCAGCGATTGGTTAATCCGGCGATCGCGTTCTGTTCATGCACTATCAGCGGAATTCCCAGTAAACGGGCCATCAATCCGCCAGGACCGCTGGCAAATCCGCCCATACCCAATACCACAGCAGGCCGCAGACGGCGCAGGATCGCGCCAGCCTGCCACAACGCCCGTCCGAGCATAATTGGCATTAACAAGCGTTGATGCAAACCCTTGCCACGTAGACCTGTCACTCCGATCCATTCCATGGGAATACCCGCCTTCGGCACCAAGACCGCCTCTAGACCACGCCGGGTACCCATCCAAGTGACTGCCGTGCCATGCGCGTGCAGCCGCTCAGCCACCGCCAGTGCCGGGAACACATGACCGCCCGTGCCGCCCGCCATGATCAAGACTGAGCGTTGCTTGCTCATTCCTTACGCACCTTGTTTGCCCGGGTTTCCACATCAACCCGTAACAATAGCGCCAGTGCCATGCACATCACCACGACACTACTGCCGCCATAGCTCATTAAGGGCAGGGTCAAGCCTTTGGTCGGCAACACACCCATATTGACACCCATGTTGAACAATGACTGGATGCCAAGCCACAAACCGACTCCATAGGCGAGCCAAGCAGAAAATGTCTTACCCAGCCGCTCGGCTCGCTGGCCGATATGAAATGCTCGCCAGACCAGCGTTATAAATAAGGCGATGATGGTTAAAATACCCACGAGCCCCAGTTCCTCGGCCAATACCGCAAACAGGAAGTCTGTATAGGCTTCAGGCAAATAGAAAAGCTTCTGCACACTCTCACCCAATCCAACTCCAAACAGCTCACCACGACCAATCGCAATCAATGACTGAGTGAGTTGAAAGCCGCTGGCAAAGGGATCATCCCAAGGATTTAGAAAACTGATCAGCCGTGCCCGCCGATAGGGTGAAGACCAGAGCAACACGGCCATCACTGCTGAGGTGCCCATCATCAGTGTCCCAAATTGCCAGAGATTAACGCCAGCTAGGAATACCATACCCATCGCGGCAGCCATCAATACCACCACGCTGCCAAAATCGGGCTCCAGCAATAACAACACCGCTAACACCGCTAACACCGCCATAGGCCGCAGAAGCGCCAGCGCTGAAACCCGGAAATCGGCAGTCTGTAATTCCGCACCATGCCGTTTCAGATAATCAGCGATATAAATCAATGTAAACAACTTAGCGATTTCTGACACTTGGATATTGATCGGGCCGATGCGAATCCATCGTAAACTGCCATTCACTTCCTTACCAATTCCTGGTATCAGCACCAGCACCAGTAATCCAATAGCTACCATTAACAACAGCGGACTTGCCTGCTGCCAGCGCGCCAGCGGAATCTGAAAGACCGCGCCTGCAGCGAATAGACCAATCAAGACGAAAGCGCCTTGCCGGATCAGGAAATAGAAGGGCTGGCCGGTCTCCCGGTGAGCAATTGGCATCGACGCCGAAGTGACCATCAACAAACCCAACGCGAGCAACAGCAAGGCCGCCATCAGAACCCACGGATCGGGAAATGGCAGCGCGCTCCGGCTTTCGCCGGCCTGGGGTGTTTTATCACGATACAAGAATGCAGCGACATTCAGCATGGCGCGAGCCTCTTGACCGCCTCAGCGAACACCGCACCGCGCTCTTCATAACCGCTGAACATGTCGAAACTGGCACAAGCAGGCGAAAGCAATACACTGTCGCCTGCTTGTGCCAATTCTCCCGCCTTCACCACAGCCTGTTCCATATCGGCGGCAGGATGTAACGGGACGCTGCCGCTCAATGCGGCTGCAATCAATGATGCATCACGGCCGATCAGCACCACCGCCCGCGCTTTGCCGGTCAAAGCCGCACGCAACGGCATGAAGTCTTGATTTTTGCCATCGCCACCGGCGATCAGTACCACCTGGCCTGGCAGGCCGCGCACTGCCGCTATGGTTGCACCAACATTGGTGCCTTTAGAGTCGTCGAACCAGCGTACTCCATCACGTTCCCGTACCAGAGCAGTACGATGCGCCAAGCCCGTGAATTTTCGCAGCGCGGCTAGCATTCCCTCCCGTTTCAAACCGAGCGCATGACCCATCGCCAGTGCTGCTAGCGCATTCGCCAGATTATGGCCGCCGCTGATCTTCAACTCTGACGCCTCAATCCAGTGTTCGCGACCGCAGGCCAGCCACGTCTCACCACCTTTCCGGCGCAGGCCAAAAGCACCCTCACCCGGCTCCCCCAGCGTAAAACGCAGCACCTCACGCCCCGGCTCGACCATCGCCATCACCGCTGGATCATCGGCATTGACCACCATTACGCCATCACCCCGGAAAATCCGCCGTTTGGCAGCGATGTATTCGTCCAGGCTGTCGTAGCGATCCATATGATCCGGGCTAATGTTCAATACTGTGGCCACGTGTGCATTCAGATTATGCGTCGTCTCCAATTGAAAGCTGGACAACTCCAGCACGTATAACGCAGATAAATCAGCCTGCAGCCACAAATCCAGCGCCGGCATCCCGAGATTGCCACCGACCGCCGCTGGGACCCCGCTTTGCCCGGCCATCAATCCCAGCAGAGTCGTGACGGTGCTCTTGCCATTGGAACCAGTGATGGCAGCGATAGGTGCTTTGGTCAGGCGCGCTAGTAATTCGATATCGCCCCAAACAGGAATACCTTGCGCTGCCGCTTCAGCAATAACCGGCGTTTTCACGGACACACCCGGGCTGACGATCAATCGCGAAGCACGCGCAAACAGCGCTGGATCAAAGCCACCCAAATAGCAAGGCACCTCTGAGAACTCCATCTGGAATGCCGCCAGACCGGGGGGGTTAATACGGCTATCGATCACGGCAAACGCTGTGCCCAGCGCTTTCAGCGCCCGCGCAGCCGACAAGCCGCTTTTGCCGAGCCCAATCACCAGTGTCATTCCATCCAGTCGCAACATATATAAACTTTAAGCGCTAAAGCCTTAACGAATTTTCAACGTTGCCAGCCCAAAAAGCACCAGCACAATGGTGATGATCCAGAAACGGACAATCACGCGCGGCTCCGGCCAACCCTGCAGTTCGAAGTGATGATGCAATGGAGCCATGCGGAAGATGCGCCGGCCTGTCAGCTTAAAAGAAGCCACCTGCAAGATCACTGATACGGTTTCCATCACAAAGACGCCACCCATCACGAACAGCACCAGCTCTTGGCGTACTGCCACAGCAACGACCCCCAATGCCGCGCCTAGTGCCAGTGCGCCAACATCGCCCATAAACACCTGGGCTGGATAGGCATTGAACCAAAGGAATCCCAACCCAGCACCCACCAGCGCTCCGCAGAACACCATTAATTCGCCTACGCCTGGTACATCTGGAATACCGAGATACTCGGCAAAAATCCGGTTACCGGAAGCGTAGCAGAACACCGCCAGTGCTCCGGCAACCATGGTAGTAGGCACAATCGCCAGCCCATCCAATCCGTCTGTGAGATTGACAGCGTTACTGGAGCCGACAATGACGAAATACGTCACAGGAATAAACAGCCAGCTAAGATTAATTGCTACGCTTTTGAAAAATGGGACGATTAAATCCGTTTCCACCGGCGTTTGGGCAGTAAAGTACAGTAATGCCGCTGCCGCCAGCCCAGCACAGGATTGCCAGGAATACTTGGCACGCGCTGATAAGCCCTTGGAATTCCGGAGAATCAACTTCTTATAATCATCCACCCAGCCAATCGCACCGAACGCCAAGGTGGTGAGCAGCACAATCCAGACATAGCGGTTGCGCGGGTCCGCCCACAGCAAGGTGGCAATGGCAATCGCTACCAGGATGAGCGCCCCGCCCATAGTCGGAGTACCTGCTTTGGAAAAATGGCTCTTGGGACCATCCTCGCGGATGTGCTGGCCAATCTGATAGCGGCTCAAACGCCGGATCATGGCGGGCCCGACGATCAGCGAAATAAACAACGCCGTCAGAACACCCAAAATTCCTCGTAAGGTCAAGTATTGGAAAACATTAAAACCTGTATACACATTTTGTGTCAGCCACTCGGTCAGCAACACCAGCATCAGCCATGTCCCCCCTGTTCACCAGAAAATCCTTCTGGTGCCGCTAACGCTGTTACTACCCGTTCCATCCGCATCCCCCGTGAACCTTTAACCAATATCACTGACGCTTCGCCCTTGTTCTGGAGATCGCGATCCAGCACGGCAATCAGCGTCTCTATCGTTGCAAAATGTTCCCCGCCCGCGCCAAATGCGTCAACGGCTGCCCGGCTATGTTCACCTAGCGCATACAATCGTTCGAAACCCGCCGTGCGGGCATCTTGCCCGGATTTGGCGTGCAATGTATCCGCAGACGGCCCCAGCTCCCGCATATCGCCAAGCACCAGCCACTTGTGGCCTGGCTCGCCACTGACCGTCTGCAGCGCTGCTGTCAGCGAAGCAGGGTTGGCATTGTAGGCGTCATGAATCACCACCACACCATCCTGCCGGCCGCGCAAGCGCTGCAAACGGCCGCTGACACCTTGTAATCCTTCCAGCCCCTGGCATACCTCGTCCAGCGTTGCACCCACCACCAGCGCTGCGGCTGCCGCGGCCAACGCATTGCGGATATTGTGCCGGCCTGGCACGGGGAGACGAATCTCAACCTCACCAGCCGCTGTGGTTAGTTGAAAACGAGACGCAGTGGCGTCCAGGACCCGGCCACTCACCGCCGCAGGCTGATCCAGCCCAAAATCGACCACTCGCCGCCCTGCATTCAAATCTACCCAGTAATCCGCATACGGATCATCCCGGTTGATAATCGCCACACCAGCCGCATCAAGCCCTTGAAAAATTTCACTCTTGCCACGTGCTACCCCGGCAACGTCGCCAAAGCCTTCCAAATGACAGGGGCCGGCATTATTAATGATTGCCACATCAGGCCGTGCTAGCCTCGTCAGGTAAGCAATTTCACCATGATGATTGGCGCCCATTTCAATCACTGCATAAGCATGCTCTTCTTGCAAACGCAATAGAGTCAGTGGAACACCAATGTCATTGTTCAGGTTACCTTCGGTCGCCAAAGCCGGGCCACGCACTCGCAGAATGGCGGCTATCATCTCCTTAAGCGTGGTCTTGCCATTACTTCCGGTTAACGCGATCAAGGGTTGCTTAAAGCGGGAGCGCCATGCTGCAGCCAGTTGGCCCAACGCCAGCCGGGTGTCCGCGACCCGTACCTGAGGCAGCGGATCAGCTATTGACCGGCTGACAAGTGCTGCACAAGCCCCTTGTTCGCGAGCAAAAGGAATGAAATCATGACCATCGAAATTCGGCCCGGTCAGCGCAACAAATAACGCACCGGGGGGTAACCGGCGGCTGTCCGTACTGACCGTAGTAAAAAACACGTTACTCCCGCTCCATGCGCCACTCAAAAGTCCGGCCATTTCCTGTAAGCAAAAAGGCGTCGATAAGTCCGTCACTTACGCAACCTCACGCTCAGTGGAAAATAGAAATTCGCGCGCCACCGTCTGATCGCTGAAGGGCAAGCGCTCGACGCCAATGATTTGATAGTCCTCATGCCCTTTGCCAGCAATTAGCACGATATCGTCTGCTTCAGCTTTGGCCAGCGCACCAAGAATGGCGGCACGCCGGTCGTGGATGACTGTTATCGCTTGTGGATGCTGCATCCCAGCCAGAATATCCTCGACAATGCATTTCGCATTCTCAGTACGCGGATTGTCGTCAGTCACGATCACCCGGTCCGCAAACCGCTCAGCAACAGCCCCCATCAATGGCCGCTTACCGGGGTCGCGATCACCTCCGCAACCGAACACGCACCACAGCCGGTTTCGACGGCCATGCTCGCGCAGGGCACGCAACACCTGCTCCAAGGCATGCGGCGTATGGGCATAGTCGATCACCACCAGCGGCTGGCCAGCCTCGCCGCCCAAACGCTCCATCCGCCCTGGTACCGTTTCTGTTCGCGCCAGCCGCATCAGTGCTTCATCAAACGGCATGTCCAGTGCTAGCAAAACGGCCAGGGCTGCCAATAGGTTGCTGGCGTTAAAGCGCCCCAGCAGCCCTGCCTGCAACTCACCATTGCCCCAGGACGAGCGGATTTGCATACGTACCCCATTCATTGTCAATTCCAGATGCTCGCTCCAAATCCACCGCTCCGGCAGCGTTGGACGCTCATGAAGACCATAAACGATGATACCGCTCCGCATCCGTGTTTCTTTCATGAGCTGCCGCCCAAAACTGTCATCACCGTTCAGTACAGCCCAACCGGGCCGATGATCGACAAACAGCCGGCGTTTAGCCGCTGCATAGGCATCGAGTGTCCCGTGATAATCCAAATGATCGCGGCTTAACTGAGTCAATACTGCGACTGCAAAATCAACCCCGTTCACCCGGCCTTGATCCAAGGCGTGCGAAGAAACTTCCATCACTGCGTACCGCCGGCTATCCGCCACTAAGCCAGCCAGCCAACGCTGCACAGCAAGCGTATCTGGAGTGGTGTATAATGAAGGCGTAGTCTGGCCATGAACGCCATTGCCCAGCGTACCCAGAATGCCGCAAGGTCCGGTTCCGGCATCGCTGAGCGCTTGAGCGAGAAAGTGAGCACAAGACGTTTTGCCATCAGTGCCGGTGATGCCGATAACGGGCAAACGCCGGGAGGGTTCACCGTAAAACCGGCTGGCAATCCAACCTAGCTTCTGACGCAGCTCCGGAATAGCCAATAGCAGTAATGTGTCATCAGCTGGCAATGCCCCATCCCAAGGCGGTTCCCAGAGCACTGCCAGCACCCCAGCAGACCGCACTGATTCCAGGAACTCTAAACCATGCCGCTGGCCACCGCGCACTGCGAAAAAAACGTCGCCTGGATGTACAGTCCGGCTGTCAGCAGCTAAACCTTCTACCGGCCGGCCAGCCCACGGCACCGGCGTCCTGGCAAACCCCGCCAGCAACTCGCCCAACGTCAGTGAAGCCATACCGCTCATGGGGCTGTCCTCACTACGGACTGATCTGCCCCAGCAATTTTCATGGTCGGCATATCGTCCGGGGTGACGTTCAAGATTCGCAATACCCCACCCATGGTCCGGCCAAACACCGGTGCTGCCACCGTGCCCCCGTAGTAAGCTCCTCCCTTGGGTTCATCAACGATAATCACCATCACCAGGCGAGGATCGCTGGCTGGGACCATACCGGCGAACAAGGAGAAATAACGGTTTTTGGCATAGCGGCCACCAATACTCTTATGCACTGTGCCGGTCTTGCCCGCCACCCGGTAACCGGGGACATCGGCCTTGGCGCCGGTGCCCTGACTCGTTACCGCCTGTTCTAGCATCGCCCGCACCTGTTGCGTTACTTTGGCCGGCAACACCCGCCGTTCAAGGGCGGGATCAAGAGGCTCCTGGCGTTTGAGAATGGTCAATGGACGGCGGACACCATCTGCCGCCAGTACGGTATAGGCCTGGGCCAGTTGCAACATATTGACTGAAAAACCATAGCCAAACGAGTGGTTAGCATGGCCGATTTCGCCGCCCCACTTATTGAAGTGGCGCAATACGCCAGGCTGCTCTCCGATCAGACCCAACCCGGTCAGAGCGCCAAAGCCGATATCCTTAAATACCTTCCACAACCGTTCTGCAGGCAGCGACAAAGCAATTTTGGTGGTGCCAATATTGCTGGATTTGCTGATGATATGGGTGACGTCAAGGGTGCCGTAGTTGTGAACATCACGCACCCGGTAACGGCCGATCCGCAATGGGCCTCGTGTATCAACCAAACTAGCCGGGGCCCATTTACCACTCTCCAAGGCCATTGCGATAGTGAAGGGCTTCACAGTCGACCCGGGTTCGTAAGCATCCGTGACGGCCCGGTTACGCAACAGATCGCTCTTGAGATCCGCACGATTGTTGGGATTGCCTGCAGGTTGATCGACCATTGCCAGAATTTCCCCAGTCTTAACATCAACGATCACCGCTGAGCCAGCTTTGGCGTTATGTTCCATAACCGCTGCCTTGAGTGCGCGATAGGACTGGTACTGCAAACGCCGGTCGATGCTCAGCGTCAGTTTCTGGCCCGGCTGCGGCGACTGGATATTTTCGACATCTTCGACAATCCGGCCCAGCCGGTCCTTGATGACCCGCTTTTGGCCAGGGATGCCGCGCAATTGTGTATCGAAAGTCTTTTCCAGACCTTCTTGCCCAACATCGTCGATATCGGTGAACCCCAATAGATGCGACGTCACCTCAGCATCTGGGTAGTAGCGGCGGTATTCGCGCTGCGCGTACACGCCAGGAATGTCAAGCTGTAAAACACGCCGCGCTTCGTCAGGTGCCAGATGCCGGCGCAAGTAAACGAACTGGCGAGGTTTTTCGTTTACCGATTGCCGTTCGATATCTGGCGCCAGTTTTTTTTCCAGGTCTGCTGCCGTCATACCCAACGCCGCAGCCAATTGCGGCCAGCGGGCATGTTGCTCCAGAAAAGCCTTTGGCTCTGCCCAAATAGAATCCACCGGTGAACTGACCGCCAACGGTTCTCCGTTGCGATCCACGATCATGCCCCGGTGCGCTGGCACTTCAACTACCCGCAGGAAGCGCTCGTCGCCTTGTTCTTGCAGAAAGTCCTTATGGACAAGTTGCAAGTAGGCAGCGCGCACGACGATACTCGCTGTCACCAGCGCCAGCAGACTCAAAATCAATCCAGCACGAGTCATCGTCCAGACCCAGGGCTTGCGCAACCGCATTCCTGAAACCCGGCCCCCACGGCCAAAGACGCTATTTTTTGCCCGATTCATAAGGTGCGATATACAAGACTTCACCAGGGTCTGGGATCCGCATTTGTAACCGCGTCCGCGCCGTTTCCTCGACAGCGATATCGGTCACCAGCGTGCTTTGCTCGAGCTGTAATAATTCCCATTCGATCTCCAGTTGATCCCGTTCCGCCTGCAGCTTTTGCAGTTGAATAAACTGTTGCCGGTTAGTGTGCTGTGTGTAAACCACACCTACTCCAGAGGCGAGCACAGCACCGGTCAGTAGCACAACCTGGCTAAAGGGGCTGATCATGCCAGCCGTTCCGCAACGCGCAGGAGAGCGCTGCGAGCACGAGGATTGGCTGCTACCTCAGCAGCGCTGGGCCGTACAAGCCGGCCGGCCATCCGTAAAGTCATACCCTCCGGCGATCCAGTAACCGGTAAATCTAGTGGCCACTCCTGCCCATGAACCTGCTCGCGCAAGAACTGCTTGACCATCCGATCCTCCAGCGAATGAAAGCTGATAACGGCTAATCGCCCGCCTGGCGCCAAGATCTGCACTGATTGCGGCAGGACTGCCGATAATTCACCCAGTTCATCATTAACTACAATCCGGATTGCCTGAAAAGCCCGCGTTGCCGGATGCTTACCTGATTCACGAGTGGGCGCTGCCGCAGCAATGAGCTCTGCCAGCCGTGCCGTGCTCACAATAGGCGCCTGCTGACGAGCGGCGGCGATGGCACGGGCAATACGCCGATGAAACCGTTCTTCACCAAATTCCGCAAACACCCGCGCCAGTTCTTTTTCATTAACCTGCGCCAGCCATTCTGCTGCGCTGACGCCCGTAGTCGGATCCATACGCATATCCAGCGGTCCATCACGGCTAAAGCTGAAGCCTCGCGCCGGATCATCCAGCTGTGGCGACGACACTCCCAAATCAAGCAGCAATCCATGCACTTGGCCCATCCATCCCTGCTCAGCCACCACTTCGGCTAACTGACTGAAGGGCCGCCGTACAAAAACAAACCGGTGATCGCCGCTAAAACGAGCGGCCGCGCATGCTTCCGCTGCAGGATCTTTATCTAACGCTAGCAATCGTCCTTCAGGACCCAACCGCTCCAGGATAACTGCAGCATGTCCGCCTCGCCCAAAAGCGCCATCGACGTAATATTTGTCAGGCTTAATATCAAGCGCTGCTAGCGTCTCTGCCAACAAAACCGGCTGGTGTAACACTTTTCTGCGTCCATCTATGTCTTAAAACGCGAGCGAATCCAGATCAGGCAAAGGCTCGCTATCCTCATCCCCGCCACCCGCCAACAGGGTCTCACGCCAGACATGCCAGGCTTGCTCATCCCAGATTTCAAATTTGTTACCTTGTCCCACCAGCACGACCCGCTTATCCAGGCGGGCAAATTCCCGCAACGGTGCAGGCAGCAAGATTCGACCGCTAGCATCCATACTGCACTCCTCTGCATGCCCCAGTAACAAGCGTTTCAGCGCGCGCGCGCGGGGATGGGTGCTGGAAAGCTGAATGAGCTTCTGCTCGACGTCCACCCAGACTGACAATGGATACAGCAACAGGCACCGATCGAAATCAACTGTCAGGATCAATTCACCTTCGGCTGTATTCAGCAATTGCTGGCGATAGCGAACTGGCACCGATAACCGGCCTTTGTTATCCAGCGACAATGGATTGATGCCCCGGAACAATATCGCACCTTTCGCGTAATCTTGGTACCCTCGTGCCCCACTCCCGCCCACTTTCTACCACTAACTATAGAAAGGCAAACCCCAGACTGTCAAGAAAACCCTTGAGGTAGTTTTAATAAAAAAACTTTGTATATAACTACTTATATTAATAAATAAATAGCGCGCAGCAAATTTATTCACAGATGACACAGCCCAGACGTTTTACAATTCCGGATTTTTCCGGATATGCGACAATCTGCAAAACTCAGTGGCCGGTATAATGGCTGCCACGTCCTGTCATGCCTTGTTAAAATTGCAGCTAGCAGGTAATTTCATGTTATTTGCCATTAATCACTAACTCCCTATGCAAGCTCTTTTCAATCTATTTCTGGATATCTGCTTGTTCCGTAAAGGCCCGCAACATGTGCCATCATCAGTAGCGCTACTGAAAATATGTCTACTGACCTACAGTTTGTCCGGCTTGCTGGTTCTGATCCTTAGCACTCCCCCACCGGTCGCTATCCTGCAAATCCTGCTGGATCTAGTACTGCTGAGCGGATTGGTATATCTGGCGCTGATCCTGTATCGGCACCCCCGGCGCTTTGAGCAAACGCTTAGCGCTCTGACTGGCACTGGTACTCTAATCGGGTTGTTTGCATTGCCACTGATGAGTTGGATTGTCCATCAGCAACCGGACGGTGATACGCAACTACCTTCATTATTGCTGCTGGTGCTTATGATTTGGAGCATTGCCATTATGGCCCACATTCTGCAGCAAGCTTTCGAGGCATCCGTTTGGGTTGGTATACTGTATTCTTTAGGTTACACTTTTCTATCCTGGACCTTAACTGGCTGGATCGGCCCAGACATTAGCTGAAAAACCTATTTCAAAGTCATCCAGCTGGATACGAGATTTTCTTATGCACATTCATATCTTGGGTATTTGCGGCACCTTTATGGCCGGGATCGCCCTGCTAGCCCGCGCCACTGGGCACCGTGTCTCTGGTTGCGATGCTGGAGTTTACCCGCCCATGAGTGTCCAGTTAGCTGAAGCCGGCATCGCATTGCGCGAGGGCTATGATCCAAAGCAACTGGATGATTTTAAACCTGACAAAGTTGTTATCGGCAATGTAATGAGCCGTGGACGGCCGATTATCGAGGAACTACTGAACCGTGAATGGCCATACACGTCCGGGCCGGGCTGGCTCGCTGATCATATACTGCAAGGGCGACACGTGCTGGCGGTCGCTGGCACACACGGCAAGACCACGACCAGTAGCCTACTGGCATGGATACTGGAGTACGCCGGGCTGGAGCCGGGTTTTTTGATCGGTGGCATTCCTGCCAATTTTGGCGTCTCAGCGCGATTGGGTCGAACGCCATTCTTTGTAGTCGAAGCAGATGAATACGATACAGCATTCTTCGACAAACGTTCCAAGTTTGTTCATTACCGGCCGCGCACTCTGATTCTTAACAACCTAGAATTCGATCATGCTGATATTTTCCCTGATCTGACTGCAATTCAGCGGCAGTTTCACCATTTGTTACGTACCGTACCTGGTTCCGGGTTAGTCGTTACCAATGGCCAAGACCCTCGCCTGGACGAAGTACTAGCCATGGGTTGCTGGACTCCAGTACAGCGGTTTGGAACTGGCGAATGGGAAGCGCGCGATATCGCGCCCGACGGCAGCGCTTTTGAGGTGATTTTTCAAGGCAACCGGCAAGGCCGGGTAGAATGGACTCAACTGGGAATGCACAGTATGCACAACGGACTGGCGGCTATCTCCGCAGCCTGTCATGTTGGCGTCCCCCCTGCAACTGCCATCGAGGCATTGCGGGATTTTCAGGGGGCAAAGCGCCGGCTGGAGGTGCGTGGTACGATCAATGAGGTAACAGTCTACGATGATTTTGCTCATCACCCAACGGCAATCGCTACAACACTGTCTGGATTGCGCGCCCGGGCCGGTGCACAACCGATTATCGCTGTTCTGGAGCTACGCTCTAACACGATGAAATTAGGTGTATTCAAAGACAGTCTTGCCTCAGCGCTAACGGACGCTGATGCCGTAGTGCTATACCAGGCACCCGATCTTGGATGGAGTCTCGCCGAAATAGGAGCGATGCTCGGATCACGCAGCCAGGTCAGCTACTCCCTGGATGAAACCCTGGCTGCGATCCAGTCTCAGGCCAAGCCAGGAACCCATGTCTTGATCATGAGTAACGGTAGCTTTGGCGGAATTCATGAACAGCTGCTCCAAGCATTGCAGACCGCTGACTGCCATAAAGCTTAGTATTCTGGAACCCATCCTAGGTTGCCACGAATTGGCAAGCCTGGTCTTTTTCATCAGACAGGTGGGTTAAAATTAATAGTTTTGCTAAATTATTATCGACTATCGCTACCTGATTTCAATTAATCAACCCAAGAGGGAAACCCAGACATGATGAAGTTGAAGGAAATCCTGAAAAGAAAAGGTGACCAGCCAGTTACCGTACCCACTACTGCCACTGTCGCTGACGCTATCCAAGCCATGAGTGACCGCAAAGTCGGTTCGGTTATGGTATTGGAAGCCAGTGGCGCGCCAGCCGGCATCTTCACCGAGCGTGATGTATTAAACCTTTGTGCTGAACGCCGGACCGATTTCGCTCGAATGTCAATTCGACCTTGCATGACCTGCGACATCACGACCAGTCAACCAGAAGACACGATCAGTGAAGCGCTGACGGTCATGACGGCCAAGCGCTTCCGCCATCTGCCCGTCGTGGAAGATGGCAAATTGATTGGTGTAGTCTCCATCGGAGACTTGGTCAAAGCCAAACTAGAGGCAACCGCCCAGGAAGCACAAGCCCTCCGTGAATACATCACGACCTGAACGGGCTCATTCCAGAAAATGATAAGCAGCATGGCCACGCGCTCCCCACCCCAGTTTGCAACAACGACAGATAAAGAAGAACTTTTTTGGGAAGCTAAAACTCTTGCTGATCTGACTGACGTTGAATGGGAATCGCTGTGTGACGGTTGTGGTAAGTGCTGCCTGCACAAACTGGAAGATGAGGAAACGGGCCAATTATTTCACACCAATGTCGCCTGCCGGTTGCTGGATTTGCACAGCGGCCGTTGTACCCGCTATACCGAACGGCTCCGATGGGTACCAGACTGTGTGCAACTCACACCCGCTGAAGTGCGGCAAATCCGTTGGTTGCCTGCAACTTGCGCCTACCGCCTGCGAGCGGAGAGTCAGCCCTTACCGGACTGGCATCCATTGCGAACCGGTGATCCACGTTCCACTCAACGAGCGGGTATGAGCATTGTCGGCTGGGCGGCGCCGGAAGGGCGGGTCCGCCGTTTGGAAGATCATATCCTGGAGAGCCTGTAATGAAAGTCCGCTGTCTGACCCTGGGTTCATTTCAGGTCAACGCCTATCTGCTCGAAGACCCTGCGACTGGAATTTGTGCTGTGGTGGATACCGGTGAGGGACCGCAATTAGCGAATGCCCTGGCAAACTTGAATCCACGCCCGAATCTCCAGGCAATTCTGTTAACTCACGCCCATTTTGACCATGCAGGAGGGCTGGCGGACCTGCAACAGGAATTCCCTGAGGCAGTCACCTGGTTACCCGCGTTGGAACGATCTATGTTTGACGCCTTACCTCAGCAAGGTTCGCTGTTATTCGGGATGCCAGATTTTGACCGGCCCTGCGGGCGCATCGACCGGGAAGTGCATGATGGAGAAACTGTCGAGGCGGGTAATCTGCGCTTCCAATTCCTCTCCACTCCAGGTCACACCCCAGGCCAGGGTTGCTACTACGACGATACTTACATCTTTGCCGGCGATACTCTGTTCGCCGGCAGCATAGGCCGCACTGACTTCCCCTTGAGTGATCCGGAACTGATGTGGCAAAGCTTGCGCCGGCTGCTGGAATTACCAGGCCATCTGATAGTATGCAGCGGGCATGGTCCGGTAACCATGCTGGAGCAGGAATTGAAGACCAACCCCTATCTGGACTACCTTCGCCGCGAGCGAGGAGTCGAGCCACCGTCGGATTGGTCCCTGTCGCTAGGGTCGCGCTGGAGCTGATCAGGAGGCTACCATGTGCGAGTTACTGGGGATGAGCGCCAACGTCCCCACCGATATTTGTTTCAGCTTCACAGGTCTGATGCAGCGCGGGGGCCGAACCGGACCTCACCGGGATGGTTGGGGGATCGCCTTCTATGAAGGGCGAGGTTGTCGAACCTTCCATGATCCCAACCCCAGTGCTGAATCAGAAATCGCCCGGCTGGTGCAACGCTATGCCATTAAGAGCCTAATCGTAGTCAGCCACATCCGCCGCGCCAACCGGGGACGGGTCTGCCTAGAAAATACGCATCCCTTCAGCCGCGAATTATGGGGCCGGCACTGGGTATTCGCCCACAATGGTCAGTTACAGGGTATCAAACGGCTACCGCTTGGTCTCTACCAGCCGATTGGCACAACCGACAGCGAATATGCTTTTTGCTGGTTGCTAGGCCGCATCCGGCAAACCTTCCCGGAGCCGCCACGCCGGCCCGCGACACTATGGCGCACCATTCGCGCCCTAAGCCGGGAGATAAATGAACGCGGCGTATTCAATTTCTTACTCAGCGACGCCCGTTATCTCTATGCCCACTGCGGCACACAACTATCTTGGCTGACCCGTCAGGCGCCGTTTGGTAAAGCGCGTTTAAGCGACGCCGATATGAATGTAGATTTTCAACAGGAAACAACTCCTGATGATGTAGTAACCGTGGTAGCAACCCGGCCGTTGACCGATAACGAGTCATGGACGGTCATGCCGCCAGGCACCCTGACGATTTTTGGCGCCGGCCAGCCGGTGGCGGCATTTGGCAGCTAATATGCCAAATCATCTAACTACTGCTTGGCTTGCCGCTGACGGCCCCACGACGCGCAACAGGAACACCACCAGCCCCGAGGAAGGTTGCCCCGCCTATCATATGTTGCCGCCAATAGCGTTGATTTAACTTAACTTTGCGAACTTTTCTGCTGCCCGAAGAAGCATGAATCATCTGGCCATTGCCCGCATAGATACCGACATGGGAGACTTGGCTGCTGCGCCCCGTGCGAAAGAACAGTAGATCGCCCGGAAGCACCCGGCGTTGTGGCTGCGCCGCCTCAAACTGCTCAACCGACGTACGCGGCAACTGGATACCGGCCTGGAGGTAAGCGTATTGCACGAGGCCGCTGCAATCCACTCCGGCTGGCGATTCTCCACCGAGGACGTAGGGTGTACCGATCAACCGGTCAGCGGCGGCAAGAATGCGTTGGCGTACCGCACCATCAGGATCATGCGTAGAGACCGGTGGAGTTGCGCATCCTCCAAGCCAGGACAGGCCAGCGAGTAACAATAAAACAGCATTAAAACGGTTAGCAGGTGGCAGTATAGGCATGCGGAAATTCCTGATGGATTGTAAGGATAGTTCGGTATAGGCTTATAGTAACTATGCTTATTGCCCCCCTATTATAGGAAGGCAATTCACGTCTCGCCAGAAACAAAACCAGATATTCCCGGAAGCATGCTGACACTTTAATAACGCAGACACCATCAAGATCTTCTATAGTTAGGATTTCAATATCTATCCAGTACACTCTTTCGCCAGCTACTCCAGGAGAAACGAATGAAGGCAACCCAAGACAGAGTCGTATCCTTGCACTACACCCTCACCGATGACCACGGGCTGTTACTCGACTCCAGTCGAGGGCGCGATCCATTGGCGTATCTGCATGGCCACGGCCACATCATTCAGGGTTTAGAATCTGCGCTTGAAGGTTGCGAAGCTGGTTTCAATGGATCAGTACAGGTACTGCCAATAGATGCGTATGGCGAATACGATCCTCAAGGCGTATTCGAAGCACCGCGCGATCAGTTCCCGCCGAGCGAAGAGATTCAAGCAGGCATGCGCGTTCAGGCCGAGGGCCCGCAGGGAATTGTGAATTTCACGGTCTTGAGCGCAAACGATCAGGGTGTTGTACTGGATGCCAACCACCCACTGGCTGGCAAGACACTGAATTTCGAAGTCGAAGTACTGGAAGTCCGGGAGGCGACTGATCAGGAGTTAGCCCATGGCCATGTGCATGCACATGGCCATGATCATTAGTTACTCACATCATCCAAATGCGTGAGGGGCTGTTCCCTTGCGCAGGTGGACGTGTAGAATAAACTTAACAAATTAAGCGCTCAGTTCGAGGTATCTAGCACCATCATGTCGCTGCGATCACTGCATTTCGCCGGCGAGGAAGCCCCACCCTTTGAACTCAAAGGGAGCCTGTTTACGCTGACGGTTCTTCATCTTTTCCAACTGGATCGGGCGGCTATCGAGCGGCAGTTAGCGGAGAAGATTAAGCAAGCCCCTAGTTTCTTCAACAACACCCCCGTTGTAATCGATCTGGAAGGCATGGCTGACTCGCCGGATAGTTTTGATTTCAACGGCCTCTATGAATTATTGCGTGCGCATGGCATGGTACCAGTAGGGATTCGCAATGGAACACCGATGCAGCAGGCTGCTGCCCGGCTCGCAGGATTGCCGGTGTTACCTGAGAGCCGCGCCACCAATAATGGCAAAAAACCCGAACGTACTGAATCCGTGCCGGTGCATAGCCGGATTGTCAATCATCCGATCCGTTCCGGTCAGCAAATTTACGCACCGGATGGTGATTTAATCGTATTAGGCGCAGTCAGCGCTGGTGCGGAGGTGATCGCTGATGGCAACATCCACATCTACGGGGTGCTGCGCGGACGCGCTCTGGCTGGAGTCAGAGGCGATGCCGAGACCCGGATTTTCTGCCAGAGTCTAGAAGCGGAACTGGTTTCGATCGCTGGCCGCTACCGGATCAGCGAACAAATCGAATCCTCTGAACGAGGTAAAGCCGCACAGATTCATCTCGTTGAAGACCGGTTAGTTATTGAGCATTTGAATCGCTAACCCGTCACGACATTGTGCAATCGGGTTAAATAATCCAACGGCTCGATTATTGGTATACAACTTTAACCTAGGATAATCGCTTGGCAACTGTTATCGTGGTGACCTCCGGCAAGGGAGGCGTAGGTAAAACAACGACAAGCGCAAGTTTCGCCACCGGCCTGGCCCAGCGCGGCTACCGGACTGTAGTCATCGATTTTGACGTGGGGCTGCGCAACCTTGATTTGATCATGGGTTGCGAACGCCGGGTTGTGTATGACTTTGTTAATGTCATTAACAACGAGGCCAACCTCAATCAGGCACTGATTCGTGACAAGCGCGTGGAAAATCTATATATCCTGCCGGCTTCGCAGACCCGTGACAAAGAAGCATTGACCAAGGAAGGCGTGGAGCGGGTGCTGAACGAACTCAAGGTGGGTTTCGATTACATTGTATGTGACTCGCCGGCGGGCATTGAGCGAGGCGCACTGATGGCGCTGTACTTTGCTGATCAGGCGCTCGTGGTGACCAATCCAGAAGTCTCGTCAGTACGCGATTCCGATCGGATTCTCGGTATTCTAGCCAGCCGGTCGCTACGCGCCGAGCAGGGTGATGAACCCGTCAAGGAGCATCTGGTGCTGGCTCGCTATGCACCAGAACGTGCAGATCGGGGCGACATGTTAAGTGTTGATGACGTGCTGGAAATTCTGGGAATTCCTCTATTGGGCGTGATCCCCGAATCTCAATCGGTATTGCAGTCATCAAACGCTGGTGTCCCGGTCATTCTGGAAGACAGCAGTGAGGCAGGGGCTGCTTATGGCGATCTAGTCGATCGCTTTCTTGGGAAGAATCTGCCACACCGGTTTACTTCATCCCAGAAAAAGGGTTTTCTCCAGCGTTTGTTTGGCGGGAGCTGAGCCATGGGACTGCTAGACTCCATATTCCGCACGCCTCCCAGTAAATCTGCTGCGCTCGCAAAGGAGCGTTTGCAGATTATTGTAACCCATGAGCGGGGTAATCGGCGTAACAGTCCCGACTATTTGCCGGCACTCAAAAAGGAACTGCTAGAGGTCGTGCGTAAGTATGTGCCAATCGATCAAAGCCAAATCAAAGTACACCTGGATCGTGAGGATGGCTGTGAAATTCTTGAGCTGAACATCACTCTGCCGGAAGAAGAACAACGCGCGATTCAGCAGCGTCCGAACGATGACAGAGTGTAGCGATCCGATGAGCGATGCACGAGAGGCCCAACAAGCAGTCAATTCCGCAGAAGAAGAGCGGGTCCGGCTCGATAAATGGTTATGGGCAGCGCGATTCTTCAAGACCCGTGCGTTAGCAACTAAAGCTGTAACCGGTGGCCGGGTGCATGTCGGCGGTCAGCACGCCAAACCTTCCCGGTCGATTCACCCCGGCGAGACCTTGAGCATTCAACGCGACTCCAATGAATATATTGTGATTGTCCGGGCGCTTAGCGACCGGCGCGGACCCGCTAAGGAAGCAGCCCTGCTGTATGAAGAAACGGCTGAAAGCCGCGAGCAACGCGAAATACGCGCCGGACAGCATCGTTTGCAAGCTATGATCTTCCCCCGCTCTGAGGGTCGCCCCACCAAGCAGGATCGGCGGCGCATAGTTTATTTCACACGCAGCGGCAAGTAAGGATTTCCTCTGGTTGCTTTCGGGTATGCAACCCCTGTTGTCCACTGTTTATAACTTCCAATTCAAGGATTGCTGTTCAGGTAGGCACTCTATCCTGAAAAACATCCTCAATACGCACTATCCCGCATCTTCCGGAAATCCGGGGCCGTAATTGCTTCATCTGTGTACTAATCTCATCCGGTGCCACCCTGATCCACACGCTAACTCAAGCCGTTAAAGAACCAGAACTGCTTGGCCTTCCCCCTTGAGTATCAAATAATGGACCGCATGGAACAATGTATTCAACTGAATTATCTACTCAAGGAAAAGCATGAATAGGAAACAGCATCTAGCTAGGCAGTACGATAACAATGATCTAAAATAAAAACGTTGAATGCAGAGAGCACGAAATGCAAATAACTACAAATATATATTGTGGAGATAGTAAGGATCAATTAAAGCTACTTTCAGACAACTCCATTGATCTTATTGTAACATCACCCCCCTATGCGGACCAGCGAAAGAACACTTATGGAGGTATTCATCCTGATAAATACGTGAACTGGTTTTTACCTATTTCAGAACAGCTTTTGCGTGTACTTAAACCTACAGGAACCTTTATCTTAAATATTAAGGAAAAAGCGGTTAATGGTGAACGCAGTATCTATGTTATGGAACTCATTATAGAAATGCGTAAGCAAGGCTGGCTATGGACAGAAGAATTCATTTGGCATAAGAAGAACTGTTATCCAGGCAAGTGGCCCAACCGTTTTCGTGATGCATGGGAAAGACTTCTTCAATTTAATAAAGAAAAAAAATTCAACATGTATCAAGAAGAAGTAATGGTTCCAATAGGTAATTGGGCAAATTCAAGACTAAAAAATCTTTCTGAAACTGATAAAACCCGTGATACTTCAAAAGTAGGGAGTGGCTTTGGTAAAAATATTTCAAACTGGACTAACAGAAATAAAGCCTATCCAACAAATGTCTTGCATCTAGCTACCGAATGCAACAATAAAAATCATAGCGCAGCTTTCCCTGAGGGATTACCGGAATGGTTTATTAAGTTATTTACAAAGGAAAGCGACACCGTTCTTGATCCTTTCATGGGTTCAGGAACAACACTAGTTGTTGCGAATCGTATGAAGCGAAATTCGATAGGTATTGATGTTGTTTCTGAGTACTGTGAAGCGGCTAGAAAACAATTGAACCTTGCTGAATTAAGTTTTTTTGAGAAAAAGGTGGAACATGAAAAATCTGAACCTGAGGGACCTATCGCAATAGGTTTACCAAGAGGTTTGCAAATAAATTTTTCAAAGGCAAATAGAAATTTGACTGGGACAGGCAATGTATCTAACTTCGAACCAATTGTAGATTAGGCATAAAATCCATTGGACTCAAACCTATTCCAGAAACATGGCGATTTCTCCGTGCTGCTGACGCGCCTGGTGATCCGCACCTTGCGGACTGACGGCACTCTGCCTGTACTCAAACAACTGGCGGCTATTTGGTGATTGAGTGGCTTTACAAGGAAATGACCATCCTGCTAGACAGCCTGGCGGAAGAAGGCCGATACATGGTCCGCGCCATCCTTGTCACTAACAAAGCCCACAACTACCTCAATCAAAACAATCTGCTTCTGGGGCAGATGATCCACGATGACTGCTCTGAGGGCGCTGTGGTGTTCTCCCTCTGGCAATCGCTAAATAACTATCAGAAAAAACTCTTCAATCTCCATTACTGGAACTCACCTGCCTGCAATACGATGAAATACCGGCCAACACCGTGCAGAACATTCTCGACTGTGGCGGTAATACTGCCAAGGACTTGCAAGTCAAAGTGGCCCGGCTGGAAGCATGGCAGGTGATCCGCTGCCATCAGAAACGAACCGGGGTATTTATGAAGTTTGCAGCGGAAGCATTTTATAAGAGTTACCGCTTATGACCAAAAAATCCAAAGTACCTGTGGAACCCTTCACCGCCTACATCGAGGACCTGACCCACGAAGGCAACGGAGTTGCGCGGCGCGATGGCAAAACCGTCTTTGTCGAGGGAGCGCTGCCAGGCGAGGAAGTCCGCTGCATCTATACCAGCCGCCGCAGCCGCCGGGACGAGGCACGCACTGTCGAGGTACTGCAGGCCGCGCCGGAACGGGTTGAACCGCGATGTGCTCATTACCGTATCTGCGGCGGCTGCACCCTGCAACATTTGCAACCAACGAGTCAATTAGAAATTAAGCAGCGCTGGTTGTTGGATAGCCTGACACATATCGGCAAGATTGAACCAGCGCAAATCCTGGAGCCAATGACCGGACCTTTTTGGGCTTACCGGCGGCGGGCGCGGCTTGGGGTCAAATACGTGGCGAAAAAAGGCCGGGTATTGGTCGGTTTCCGCGAACGGCGCAGCCCCTATGTAGCCTATCTACAGCGCTGTGAAGTGCTGGATGAGCGGGCCGGCAGTCTACTGGAGGAACTGGCAGCGCTGATTGATGGATTGTCCATCCGCGACCGGTTGCCGCAAATTGAAGTCGCGGGCGGGGATGAGGTCATGGGCCTGAATTTCCGGGTGCTGACGCCGCCAAACGCGGCAGATCTGGAACAACTCCGTAAGTTTGGAGAACAGCATCGATTGGCGCTTTATCTGCAACCCGGCGGGCCCGACAGCGTGCAACCTTTGTGGCCGGAACAGCCAGAACTTAGCTATTGTTTGCCTGATTTCGCTCTCAACCTAGCATTCCAACCCTGGCATTTCATTCAGGTCAATGCAATTCTCAACCGGCAACTGGTCGCAAAAGCCTGTGAATTGCTAAAACTGGAGCCGGAAAGCCGGGTGCTAGATCTATTCTGCGGATTAGGCAATTTTACCCTGGCGCTGGCCCGGCATGCGCGGCAAGTAACCGGCGTGGAAGGCGACGCCAGCCTAGTCGATTGGGCACAGCGTAATGCGATACGCAACAGGCTGGCGAACGTCGAATTCCATGTTGCCGATCTGACCGGTGATTTGGCAGGTCAGGCATGGACGCAGGGTGGCTATGACCGGATTTTACTGGATCCGCCCCGATCTGGAGCGTTTGAGATGATACCGCATATCGCCGCGCTCGGTGCGCAGCGCATTGTATATGTATCCTGCCATCCAGCTACTCTGGCACGCGATGCCGGTGAACTGGTGCACCGTTTCAGCTACCAATTGGAAAGCGCAGGGGTACTCGACATGTTTCCGCACACAGCCCATGTAGAATCCATAGCTGTGCTGGTCCGGGCTGGCTAAACAATTTAGAACGACTACGATAGTCCGGAAAAAACCACTGTTCTGCAATCATCCAATCATTCAAAGAGGCCCTGATATGAAAGCACGTGCCGCTATCGCCTGGGAACCGCAAAAACCGCTGGTCATTGAAGAAATTGATGTCGAGGGGCCAAAGGAAGGTGAAGTTCTATTGAAAGTCGTCGCTACAGGCGTCTGCCATACCGATGCCTTCACTCTGTCCGGCGACGACCCCGAAGGCGCGTTCCCCTGCATCCTAGGCCATGAAGGCGGCTGTGAGGTTGTGGAATGCGGCTCTGGCGTACAGAATTTGAAGCCAGGTGATCACGTTATTCCACTTTATATCCCTGAATGCGGCGAATGCGCGTATTGCCGCTCCGCCAAGACTAATCTGTGTCAGTCGATTGCCGCCACCGTATGGACCGGCTATATGCCCGATCACACCCGCCGCTTCTCATGCCGGGGAACACCGCTGTTTCATTACATGGGCTGCTCGACCTTCGCCGAATACACAGTGGTTCCGGAAATTGCTCTGGCCAAAATTAATCCGGCAGCGCCCCTGGATAAAGTCTGTCTACTTGGCTGTGGCGTGACAACGGGCATCGGCGCGGTGCTAAATACGGCCAAAGTTGAACCGGGTTCCACAGTTGCCGTCTTCGGCCTGGGTGGCATCGGCCTATCGGTGATTCAAGGCGCCGTCATGGCGCAGGCTGGACGGATCATCGCTATTGACACCAACCCTGAAAAATTCGCCATGGCCACGGCGCTAGGCGCGACTGACACCCTCAACCCGGCTGATCTCAGTGCTGGCACCGTCGAAGCAATCCAGGAGATGACAAACGGCGGAGTCGACTACTCGTTCGAATGCATTGGCAACGTCAACGTGATGCGCCAAGCACTGGAATGCTGCCACATGGGCTGGGGTGTTTCTACGATCATCGGCGTTGCTGGCGCAGGTCAGGAAATCCGCACCCGGCCGTTCCAACTGGTCACCGGACGCACGTGGAAGGGGACTGCCTTTGGCGGGGTCAAGGGACGCACGCAATTGCCCGGTTATGTGGAGAATTATCTCCAAGGTAAAATTGAACTGGACCGCATGGTTACCCATACCCTGCCGTTGGAGCAGATTAATACAGCCTTCGATCTGATGCATGAAGGCAAAAGCATCCGCTCAGTGATTTTGTTCTGAAAAAACAAATATAATTATTTGATAAATAAAAATAACTCTCAATCGTGGATAGCGCAGGTCCGTTCTAAAGCGTGGATTGATACCGTCAACCTCACCTGCCGTGGAATCCCAAGAGGCCATTGCATGGAACTCATCGAATCTATTAAAGAATTTGGCGGCTGGCTACACCGTTACCGGCATCACTCGGCAACGTGTCATTGCCCGATGACCTTCTCGATTTATTTACCGCCCCAGGCGCAAAGCGAGAAAGTCCCAGCAATCCACTGGCTATCCGGCTTGACCTGCACAGATGACAATTTCCGGGTAAAAGCGGGCGCACAGCGTTATGCAGCGGAGCTAGGATTGGCGCTGGTCATTCCCGACACCAGCCCTCGAGGCGAGAATGTACCGGATGTACCGGAACGCTACGATCTGGGTCAAGGTGCCGGCTTCTACGTCAACGCCATCCAGGCGCCGTGGTCTCAGTATTACCAAATGTATGACTACGTAACCCGAGAACTACCCGCCTTGATCGAAGCAGAGTTGCCGCTGATACCAAATCTGCGCTCGATCACCGGACATTCGATGGGCGGACATGGCGCGATGATTTGCGCCCTGAAGGAACCCGGTGCTTATCAGTCAGTCTCCGCCTTTGCGCCAATCTGCCATCCGATGGCAAGTGGCTGGGGACAAGGCTGCTTCAAAGCTTATCTAGGCACCAACCGTGAGGCGTGGGCGGCCTATGATACAGTCCGTCTGATCGAAGCTGGAGCACCCGCTATTCCCCTGCTGATCGACCAAGGCACAGCCGATGAATTTTTAGCCGAGCAACTGCATCCGATGTCGCTTGAGCGAGTCTGCACTGCCCGGAACTTTCCGCTGACATTACGAATGCAGGATGGCTACGACCACAGCTACCATTTCATTAGCACTTTCATCGGTGAACATCTGGCTTGGCATGCTAAGTCGTTACGGGCCGCTTAATGCTCGCGTCGAACCCGGCTGAGGTTACACGCCTCACCTCTTGGTTAAAAAAACGAACAAACAGTGAAACAAGAGCTTTTAAAATTATTACGAAGCCAGTTACGCAGTGAACTGAGCCGCACCCGCCGCCGCAAAAACCGTTCGCCTTGGCTGGCCGGTGGATTGGTTATCGTCATCACGGTGATCAGTTATATTCTGCATGAGCCCAAGGCGCCATCCTCGGCGCTTTCCAAAGGAGCAGAATTGACCTGCAGTGTTAAAACCGTCTACGACGGCGATACTTTGACGGCGAGTTGTCCATCTGGTCAGGTCAAGGTGCGAATATTCGGCATTGACGCCCCGGAAATGGGTCAAAAACCGTGGGGTGAACACTCGAAGCAGACAATGAACCATCTGTTGGCAGGCCAGGCTTCGGTGCGGTTGCGGGTCATGGATCAGGACCGCTATGGCCGGACCGTTGCCCAGGTATTCGCTGGCGAGCGCGATGCGGGTTTGGAATTGGTTCGGCAAGGACAGGCGGTGATGTATGAACAGTACAACGACTCACTGGTCTACCGGCAGGCCCAGACCGAGGCGAAACAAGCGCGGCGGGGTATCTGGGAAAAGCCTGGCAGCCAGCAGGACCCGGCAGCTTGGCGGCGATTGAATCCGCGCTAAGAAAGATAGTTAAAAACTGTGACCCTTCTGCCGCCTCCGCCTGTTCCCGATTTCGCCACAGTTCGTGCCAGTCCAGAGGGATGGCGTTGCGAAGGTGTCTGGACTCTGGATGGTATTCTCGATTTGGAGCAGCGATTGCTGGACATTCAGTGGCCATCCGGCGCGTTGCAACTGGATGGTTCCGCTATTCGGACCCTCGACACTATTGGCGCACTGCAACTGCTCAACGTGATTGCCGGTCTGGAACAGGCAGGCCGCACTGTCCAGCTAACCGGTTTGCGTGAGGAACACCAAGCGCTGTTGGATCTAGTACAGCAGCGCCGCGGCAGTGGCACAGCGCCGCCGCCATCCAAACCAGCGAATTTCCTGGAGCGGATGGGCCAGCAGACGATACATCACCTGTACGGCAGTTTTACCTTTCTGGTCTTTGTCGGCGAAGCGGCGATTACACTGGGGCGGTTGATATTGCATCCGAGCCGGTTCCGCTGGCAGGCGCTGTTCGCCAATCTCGAAACCGCCGGTGTCCATGCCTTGCCAATCATCGCCTTGCTCTCGTTCATGATTGGCATCGTCATCGCCTACCAAGGCGGCCAGCAACTGAAATTTTACGGCGCCAATATCTTTATCGTCGAATTGGTATCGCTGACTATGTTACGTGAATTGGCGCCATTGATCACCGCAATCATCGTCGCTGGGCGTACCGGATCATCCTACACCGCTCAGATTGGCACCATGCAGGTGACCGAGGAAGTAGATGCGCTGCGTACTATCGGTATACCACCGATGGATTTGCTGGTTCTGCCGAAACTACTGGCGTTGACCATCGCGCTACCGCTGTTGACGGTGTTCGCTGATGTGCTCAGCATAGTTGGCGGCATGGTCATCGCTCAAACCCTGCTAGATGTGAATTTCCAGGATTTTCTGGACCGGTTTCCGCAGGTGGTTACTCTAACTTCATTTCTGCTGGGCGTAGGTAAAGCGCCGGTGTTTGCCGCAATCATTGCGCTGGTCGGTTGCTACCAGGGCTTTCAGGTACGCGGCGGCGCTGACAGCGTGGGCCGGCAGACCACAGTCAGTGTGGTGGAGTCGATTTTTCTGGTGATCGCCGCCGATGCGCTATTCTCAATACTGCTAGGCGGAGTGGGGCTGTGAATACAACCGTTACTCCAGAACCCCCGGTGATTATGGTACGTGGCCTGCGTACTCAATTCGGTGCTGAAGTCATTCATGATGCTCTCGATTTTGATGTCCACCGGGGTGAAATTGTCGCCTTAGTCGGCGGCAGCGGCTCTGGGAAAACCACCTTGTTACGAGCAATCATTATGTTGCTAAAGCCAGCCGCCGGTTCCATTAAATTATTGGGCCAGGAAATCATCGGTATTAGCGACAGTGCAGCGTTCCGGTTGCGCCGGCGGTTTGGGATGCTGTTCCAGCAAGGCGCCCTGTTCAGTTCGCTGACGGTGCGGGAAAATGTCGCCGTGGCATTGCGTGAGCATACCCGGCTGCCAGCCCAATTGATCACGGAAATCGCTGATCTCAAGATCGTATTGGCCGGATTGCCTATTGACACCGGCAGCAAACTGCCGCGTGAACTAAGCGGGGGAATGCTGAAACGGGCAGCGCTGGCACGAGCGTTAGCGCTCGATCCGGCACTGCTGTTTTTGGACGAACCGACGGCCGGTCTGGACCCGGTCAGCGCTGGCGCCTTCGACCAGCTGGTGGTGCAACTTAAGGAATCGCTGGGCTTGACGGTAGTCATGGTAACCCATGATCTAGACACACTCTGGCAAGCGACTGACCGGGTAGCGTTTTTAGGTGAAAAGCGAGTGATTGGCTATGCACCGATGCGGGAGTTAACAGCAGCAGAGCATCCGCTGATCCGGGCTTACTTTGAAGGGCCGCGTGGCCGCGCGGCGCGGGAGCAAGCAGTTGCAAAGTAACGTAAATTACGCGCTGGTTGGGTTGTTCGTCATCATCTTGGGTTCAACGCTGTTGAGCGTGGTGTTCTGGCTGACTCTCGGTGATGAGAACAAAATCTATGATCGTTATCGGGTTTATTTCCATGAATCGGTCGCTGGCCTGAATTTAAAGGCAACCGTGCGTTATCGCGGTGTCGACGTCGGGCAAGTGGAATCAATTCGCCTGGACCCCAACAACCCCGACCGGGTTGATGTTGTATTGGATATCGAACGGGGCACACCGATTCGCCGCGACACCATTGCAACTCTATCCACCCGAGGTTTGACCGGCGTAGCCTCGGTGGAACTCAGCGGCGGCGGCCAATCGCTGCCGCTGGAAAAGGAGCGGAACCAGGATTTGCCGGTCATTCAAGCTGGGGCTTCCTTAGTGACACGCCTGGATGATGGATTTAATAATTTCCTGACCAATGTCGATAACCTATCGAAGCGGCTGGAGCGGTTGCTGAACGATGACAATCAGACCGCACTGACCGAAACCTTACAGCATTTGAGCACCGTCAGCGGCGCAGTGGCCGACCGTTCTGATAGCCTGCGCCAGACGCTGAAGAATATCGCAACCTTCACAGGTGTCCTGGCCCAGCGCTCTGAACGCATGGGCCGGGCGCTGGATCAACTGGCGACGGCTCTGGAAAGCACAGATGAGCTGAGTACGCAATTTCAGGCTACTCTGCGCGATGTTCAGGCCGCTGCCCAGGCTGTACGCACTGCAGCTAATAACATCACCCAGACCAGTCAAGCTTTTACTGAACTCGCCGGGGATGGCCGCCAAACGCTACGGCGCCTAGGTCAGAATACCGTGCCAGAACTTGATACGCTGCTGGTGCAAGCTAACGAGTTGATGACTGCGCTGCAACGATTGACTGAAATGCTGGAAGAGAATCCCCGGGCGCTGCTGCTAGGCCAGCCGCGGGGCCGGCCTGGGCCAGGAGAAGGTCATCAGATTTCAGACCTTAGATTTCAGGCTCCAGACGCCAGATGAAAGACCTGATGCCCTGATATCAGATTGATTTGAGGAGAAAAGGACGTGTTTTGCAGTATCAGAGGCGGCGTAGTGACGGAGCGATGCAGCGTGCTATTACTGGTCATGCTAGCGGTATTGACCGGTTGTACGCTACCACAGGATAACTCACCGCCGCCGCAGGCCTATTTGCTGGGGGATGGGGGGGCGTTTACCCCAGCGCCGGCGCGACGGTTCAGTGGCAAGATCCTGTTGGTGACCGTCTCTAAAGGAGCGCCGGGCTTCGATTCACCGAATATCGCCTACACCCGCGAACCACTCAAACTGGATTATTACAACGACAGTGTCTGGAGCGACACGCCAGCGAAGATGTTGCTGCCCATTCTCGTCCGGGCATTCGAAACCACAGGCGCGTTCAAGGCTGTGGTGTCGCCGCCATCACCAATGCTGGCTGACATACGGGTGGATATGGATTTGATCCGCCTGCAACAGGAATTTATGACGATGCCCAGCCGGGTACGCCTGACTGTCCGCCTGAAAGTAGTGGATATGAAGAACAGGCAAGTGTTAGGTACGCAGATATTTGAGGCCGTAGAACCCGCACCTAGCGGGAATGCCTATGGCGGAGTGCAGGCGGCCAACGCAGCGATGCATAAAGTGCTGAGCGAAATGGTGCCGTTTACATTGAGCTACTTGGAGTGACCAAAAGAATTGGGCGAATCGTGCTGCCATTCACTGCATTCGCAGCATATTGCGCGGTCGTCATGGACTACTATCTGTGACAAGCGTTCTTTCCGTCCATGAATCCTGCTAATCTGTTTAAAATAAAATCCGGCCCGGAAAGCCTGGAGGATCCATGCCAGTCCGACATGTTCTTGTGGTAGATGATTCCAAGTCCGCACGATTAATGCTGCGCAAAATGTTGCAAGGCTTTGGCATGACTGTGGATACCGCAGAATCCGCTGAGGAAGCACTGAATTATCTGCGCGACCGGCAACCGGACGCTATTTTCATGGATCACACCATGCCCGGCATGGATGGTTTAACGGCTGTGCGGCAAATTAAGGATAATCCAACCATTGCCGCAATTCCGGTCGCAATGTACACCTCCCGGGATGAACCCGCCTATCTGCAAGAAGCCCAAGCAGCAGGCGCTATTGATGTGCTGACGAAACCAGCCATGCCGGAAATCTTAGGCGTGCTTCTCGAACGGATGCATCAAGCGCTCGATGCCGCTCAGGCGCCTATGAATGCGCCGGTGCCTGAGGATAGCGGGAGCGTGCCGGCTGAGTGGGTCGAGAAAGCCGTTGCCGAGAAGGCAGAATCGGTCATTTATGACGCTATTGAGTCTCAAATCCTGCCGCTGCTCAACGATGTAATTGCTAAGCTGCGACAGGAAATGGATGCCAAGGTAAAGACCTGCAGCCAGGTTGCCGAGCGGATTTGCCAGGAACAGCTTGCAGCTTGGCAACCGCCCCCCTATGAATCTGCCCATCCACCGTTAACCGAAGATACGATTAGAGCACAGATATCTCTTTTACTGGATGAGCGCATGGCGATCTTTCGAAGCCAGGAACAAGCTAAGCTTGAAGAGCTCGTGCGCAATGTGGCGGTAGATACTTGTAAAAACCAATTGCATGAATTGTCCGAACATTTGGTGCGGCAACTGAGCAACCGGTTTGCCGAAGCCGTGCAGAAAGCCACGTTGACAGCCCGGGAAGCAGCGGTCGAGGCAGCCCGGGAAACAGCCGCCTCGGAAATGCTGTTAAGGATGCCGGAAAAAGAAACCGCTATGACTCATTCCGAAACAGAAGATGTCACCACCGTGGCTGAACGTGCAGCCCGTCAATTATGGATGGACGCACGACGCGACTTGGGAAGGCGTATTTACTGGGCAGCGATTTTTGCAGCAGCGGTTGGCATTGGAGCAGCGGTGATAGTGTACGGTTTGCGTTGAAAACAGGCCGATCATCCAGACGCTGAATGATCAAGATGAAAATTGATAAGCCATTAAGTGGACTGAAGAATCATGGCAGACATCGTCTATTTAATAATTGGAATGATTGCCGGGCTGGTAGTGGGTGGTGTTGTGATTTATCTGTTGCCTTACCAAACTCTGCGCGGCACCCTTGCTCAAACACAAGCTGAACTGGAGGAAGCCCGGTCCAGCAATAGCACCTTGCACGCGAACTTGCTTGAAGAACAGTCCAAGGGCTATCAGGGCCGCCAGACCTTACTGGGGCGGCAGAAGCGGCTTGAACACGATCTGGCTGAAGCAAGCGAGCGTCAGGCTGAGCTGGAGAGACAATATGCTGAATTCAAGGAACAAGGCGGACAACAATTGCAGGCGCAACAGCAGGAAATTGAAAAGCTGCATGAGATCATAGCCCAAATGGAAAAGGACCAGGCGGCGTTACAAGACCGTTTCGCTCAAAAAAGCGCCGAATGGGATGAACAGCGGCACAGTTTACTCTTGCTGAATGGCCAGCTTGAGGACCAATTGCAAGGATTACATCGGGAAAAGACCCAGCTAAGCAGCCGGCTGGATCAACAACAGGAGATCTGGGAGCGCGAACGGCTGGACTTGCAAATTCAGGTGAACACCTTGGAAGACAACCTGACGTTGCAAAAAGCGCGCGCTGATCAGAATTTGCCGCCAGACAGAGCCTTTCAGGTGGAGCAACTACAAGCCGAGCTGGCGGATCTCAAAAAGCAGCGCACTGCCTGGGAGGAAGAGCGCCAGCATTCTCAAGAACAACTTGAGCGATTGCAAGCCGAACGGCGATCATTGCGAACCCAGATCATGGAAGCAGGTGACGCGAAGGAAAGCGCAGGTCCAACCGCTGCTGAGCAGGAAGTAAAGAAGCTGCGTCAGCAGTTATTAGAGGTTCAACAGGAATATCAGATTCTTAATGAAAAACTAACAGCGCGCGATCACCAATCTGAACAGGAGCGCAGTGCATTGGAAGCAGAAATCGAGCAATTGATGGAACGGCTGCTGCGGGTACAACGTGAGCGAGCCGTCTAATTTATGCGGCGACTATATGCTTATTGCGGCATTTTCCCATTATTTTGCTGCATCATTTTCTCGGATAGCATCTGTGCCTGTCTTTCCAGCACTCGTTTCATTTGCAACGCTTTAAGGGACAAGTCACTCTCATTGACCTGATCGGCTGGAGTCTCGACGAGATCAGCTGTTTCCGTTAGATCAGTTACAGACTTCACGGCTGTTCCTCTAACCAAGCAATGCACATAAACAGTGAGACCAGGGCCTTTTAGTTTTGCATCATAAGACCCTGGAACTGCTGCACAAAAACCGATAAAGGATTTACCATCGCCGGTGGGGGCACAGCTTATTTGATAGCCTATATTCGTGTTATCAAAGTTAGTGTTTAACCCAAAACAGTTACATCCCCCGCCAGTGGCTGCTTCATTGCTCTCGCAAGAAGCCACCACTGATCTGGAAGCAATAGAGGATTCTGTATTAAAGTCAGAGTAGACTCCATGGGTTCGCACCTGGGGCCTTGCTGCATCCGAAAGTGCGGGCACTAACAAAACAATAGATAGTAAGCTTGTGATTACAGGATAGATTTTCATGAAATAACTTCCTAGTCACAGTTTGCAATATGTATACAATATTTGCCAATATTGTTATTTAGTTAACAATTGCATCAAGAATGGCAAATGAATAAGGAAAAGGCAAGCGTTATGCTGGCAAAACTCAGGCGACTCGGTCCGCTCATCAACCTGATTCCCAACACTGCCATCCAATTTCTGGATTTCGGTTTTAACCTTAATGAGATCCGGTTATCGCGAGCGTTCCTGACGGAAAATGGCACGGATGGGCGTCCGTTGTTGACACCTTTGTACACTGATGACACGAGCGGCCAGTTCACGACACGCGATGGGCGTACCATCAAGCCAGAGCACGCTTATTCGCTGAATGTTGCCAAGGCAGCAATGATTCTTGACAAAGTCTGGCTACCGATTCCTTTCCTGCGCATCCGTGAGCGCCGCTCAGATGACTATCATCTATTTGACAATGGGCCCATTAATTGGGCCCGCGCCCGCTTTGTGGAATTGCCAGCGCCAGACATTGAAGGCCATACTCACCGGGTGACGCTCGCGTTTGACACGCAATTATTGCCGACCCGTGAAGGCCGCCCTTATCTCGCCCCCAGCCCACTGGATATGCAATCCGGTGAGGAATTCGCTCTGAGCGATGCCGAGGATGATACAAGCTGGTTTCTAGAGCAGGCGTGGGTGCAGGAATGGGTGTATCAGTATTTTCACACTTATGAATTACACCGCCGGGCGCCACGCCGGGTCGACGAATCCGAAGTTCGCGCCAGTCCCGATGCCCAAGCAGCCTGGTTAACCGTGCTAACCCTGCTGAAAAAGGCAGTGCAACCACCGCGATTGCGCTTTACCTTTGTTGATGATGGAGCGGCGGCCCGGCTCAACCAGCCGGTGGATGTAGATTTGGTATTGGACATCGGCAACTCCCGTACCTGCGGCATACTGATGGAAACCAGCGGTGATGCACCGGTGGATATGAATGACAGCTACCGTCTGGTCTTGCGCGATCTCAGCCACCCAGAACGTGTCTATGACGAGCCATTCCCCAGCCGGATCGAGTTCGTACGCAGTGCATTTGGCGATGAAAAATTGTCCCGCCGCAGTGGCCGGAGCAGCGCTTTTTTGTGGCCGGCAGTGACTCGTGTCGGTTTTGAAGCCCAAGCATTGTCCTATTTCAGCCATGGCACCGAGGGCAGTACTGGCCTGTCCAGCCCTAAGCGCTATTTATGGGATACCGGCCCACGGCACCATGCCTGGCGGTTCAATGCCGGGCCGGCAACGGGCAGCAGCGATAGTGGACCAGTGACTACGGGGCCATTTGTCGGGCACCTGCGCGAAGACGGTGAAGAATTAACGCCCGGTGAACCACCGGCAGTCACTGCGTTATTTTCGCGCGGATCGTTGATGAGCTTTTTTGTCGCTGAGGTGCTGTTGCAAGCCTTCGTTCAGGCCAACTCACCCGCTCGCCGCTCCGAGCGGGTTTATTCCGAGGC
>ERZ795053.302-NODE-302-length-62192-cov-9.457038_pt1 | contig 62192 bp, 46 predicted proteins | sample MGYA00375137_ERZ795053 | MGnify/ENA primary metagenome ERZ795053 (study PRJEB30182, sample SAMN05720284) | activated sludge metagenome | isolation source: Anaerobic digester | place: Hong Kong | collected 2014-12-17 ...
CAAGAAATGACTCCAGGGACAAGGACCATCCGTGCAAATCCATTCCCGCCTTCTTCATGGTGTTAATGACCTCTTGGTAGGCATTCTCTATTTCGGGGTCCATTAGTCCGGGAGGAACCTCCAGATAGGCAATACGTTTCGCGGCACCTTCCGACTGCGGGTCCCAGTGATATGGAGCATCAACCGAAGTAGCGTCCCGATCATCTATTCCCGCGCTGATTTCAAATAGCACGGGAAGATCAGCGACATCACGGACCAGGTAACCGACCTGATCAAATGAAGATGCATAAGCAATTAAACCATAGCGGGAATGCCGGCCATAGGTCGGCTTATATCCATTTACCCCACAAAATGCAGCCGGCTGCCGGACCGATCCACCCGTATCGGACCCTATCGAAAAATGACAGGTCTGTAAAGCCACTGCACTGGCAGAAGCTCCGGAAGAACCTCCCGGCACATACGCAGGATCAATAGGATTTAATGCAGGGCCGTAACATGAATTTTCATTGCTGCTCCCCATGGCAAATTCATCGCAGTGTACCCGGCCAATCAGTATCGCATCTTCATCCAGCAAACGCTGAACAACTGTAGCCGTGTAGGGGGCAATGTATCCCTGCAGGATTTTTGACGAAGCGGTTGTTGGGTGACCTTCCCAGCACAACACATCCTTGATGCTGAAGACAACACCGGCAAGTCGACCATATCCATCGCCTTTCCGGCGCTTTTCGTCCAAGGCTGCGGCTTGTGCTTTGGCCGTTTCGGCAGCAACTTCAACGTAAAGATTAAACGATCCGGTAGCTTCGATGTTTTGCAGGCAATATTGGACTAATTCCGTACAGGTGATCGTCCCTTTTTGGAAAGCTGTATGCGTATCCTGTATGGATAAAAGCTCCATGATTACTGAATTTTGGCGGCCACTTCACGGATAGAGACCCGGCTTTGTTCTCCGGTGCTCATGTTTTTTAACGTCACTTCTTGCTCCTGAAGCTCCTCGGGGCCGATGATCGCTACCCAGGGCACACCCAGTGTATCGGCATATTTCATCTGCTTCTTGAACTTATCCGGCTGCGGATATAAGTCAGCCCTCAGGTGGGCCAGACGCAAATCACTCACCAATTTAAAACCTGCACGGTGACATACGTCATCCATAGCCAAAACCAAGAGGTCCAATTGGCGATCCAGATCCTTCGGCCACAACTGGAGTTCATCCATTACATCGTAGATCCTTTCCGCCCCAAAGCTGATGCCCACCCCGGGCATATTGTCCAATCCAAAGACACCGGTGAGCTCGGCATAACGGCCACCACCACCCAGGCTGCCCATCTGGACCTGATCGGTGGCCAGGGCAATTTCAAAAATGCATCCGGTATAATAGTTCAGTCCGCGTGCCAGGCGAATGTCTTTCGACAAATGATTGTTCAGGGAAATTCCTTCCAGGTATTCCCAAACCTGTTCCAGTTCGGCGACGCCTTTTGCACCTGAAATGGTTTGGGTTAAGGTATTTACCAATTCATCCCAGTCCAACTGGATGGTATTCAGGATGTGCAGGGCATTGCCTTCCGGGATACCCTTCCGAACCATTTCTTCCAGTACACCATTGACTCCAATTTTATCCAGCTTGTCAATAGCCACGGTCATCTCGGTTAGTTTGTCCGGGACGCCGGCGGATTCTGCAATTCCGGCCAGAATCTTGCGGTTATTCACCCGGATCTCAACCGGAATGCCCAGCTTGTGAAACACCGTATCGTAAATCTGGATCAACTCAGCCTCATACATCAGCGATTCCGATCCGACCACATCGACATCACACTGGTAAAACTCCTGATAACGACCCCGCTGAGGGCGATCGGCACGCCACACCGGCTGGATCTGGTATCTTTTGAACGGAAAATAGAGCTCATGCTGATGCATCACCACAAAGCGGGCAAAAGGCACGGTCAGATCGTAGCGCAGACCGCGTTTAGCGATATCCGATACCACCCGGCTGGAGTCACGATCGGTCAAAGCTTGTGCATCCGCTTTGGCCAAAAAATCTCCATTATTGAGCACCTTAAACAAAAGATTATCGCCTTCCTCACCATATTTTCCCATGAGGGTCGATAGATTTTCCAGGACTGGGGTCTCAATAGGTACATACCCAAAATACTGGAAGACCTGTTCAATTTGAGAAAACAAATATTTCCTTTTCCGGGCTTGTGCCGGAAGGAAGTCGCGGGTGCCTTTCGGCAAACTGACCTTCATAATTTAGAATGCTGATCCAAAATGCGCCAGGAAGCGCATGTCATTTTCAAAATATTGGCGGATATCATTGATCCGGTATTTTTGCATCCCCTGCCTTTCGATACCCATACCGAATGCAAAGCCCGAATAAACATTGGGATCAATACCACAATTTTCCAGGACTGCGGGATCGACCATTCCACAACCCAATATTTCCAACCACCCGGTTCCCTTGGTAATCCGGTAATCGGTCTCATCTTTCAATCCCCAGTAAACATCCATTTCCGCACTGGGTTCAGTGAACGGAAAGTAGGATGGTCTCAACCGGATTCTGGTTTCCGGTCCATAGAGCTCCCGGGCAAAATAATACAAGGTTTGTTTCATATCCCTGAAGGAAACCCCTTTATCGACGTAAAGCCCTTCGACCTGATGAAACTGGCAGTGCGAGCGGGCGGAAATGGTCTCGTTGCGATACACCCGGCCAGGAGCTATAATCCGGATCGGTGGTTTACGCTGTGTCATAACCCGGGCCTGGACCGATGAGGTATGGGTGCGCAACAGATAAGTACTGCTGTCTTTAAGGTAAAATGTGTCCTGCATGTCCCGCGCCGGATGGTCGTCTGGCGTATTCATGGCTGTGAAATTGTGCCAGTCATCCTCAATCTCCCGGTCTTCCACCACAATGAAACCAATTCTGGCAAAGATGTCAACGATGCGATTCAGGATCAAGGAAATCGGGTGGCGCGCTCCGGCGGCTATCGGCGTAGCAGGTGCGGTCAAGTCAAGCTGATGCTGAACACGGGTAGCCTGTCGAATCAGTGTCTGTACTTCCGAATACCGGGTTTCCGCCTGATTTTTTACTTCATTGAGCAACTGGCCGAAAGCCTTTCGGTTTTCCGGCTCTACATCTTTCATCTTGGCAAAGTACCCTTTCAGGATATTTTTGGTGCCAAGGAAACGTTTACGATATTCTTCCAACGCCTCCGCATTCATGATATCGGCCTCTCCAGCTTCCTGAATCAATGCGTTTACTTCATCGATCAAATTCATAAATCTTACAGGATATTAGCTCACAAAAGTAAACATTTGTTTGATTAAAGGCCATCCGAACTACCCGGGGAACACACAATCCGGCCGGCAAAAACCGTTCATTAGGTTATGCCGCTCTTAGTCCCGGGAAGACATATGAAAGATGAATTGGTTATCTCCTCAAGTAATTGATAATTTTGCACGGAAGTGATTCATATGAAATTTTCATTCAGCCTTCTAGTTACAGGCCTCTTTCTAATATCCTATTCAAGCGCCCAAACCACCTATAAACCGGAATGGTCATCGCTGGATCAGCGCCCTGTCCCGTCCTGGTTTGAGGATGCCAAACTGGGCATTTTTATCCATTGGGGCCCTTATTCAGTACCTGCCTGGGCGCCGAAAGGAGTATATGCTGAATGGTATCAATACTGGCTGGAGACAAAAACCCTTTATGGTAATGGCCAGTATCAGGGCGACGAGATTTATAAATACCACCGCCAGAAATACGGCAACAAAACCTATTATGATCTGGCCGCCCAGTTCAAAGCGGAAAATTTTCATCCGCAAGATTGGATTAAGCTCTTTGAAGAAGCCGGGGCCAAATACCTGGTAGTTACCTCCAAACACCACGACGGATATACCTTGTGGCCAAATGAACAGGCTAATGACCGGGGGTTCCCCTGGAACAGTCAGGAGGTAGGCCCACAAAGGGATCTATTAGGCGCCTTAAGAGATGCCACGAAGGAAAGCAGTCTGAAATTTGGCATCTACTATTCGCTCTATGAGTGGTTTCACCCTTGGTACAAAGCGGGTAATGTGACCAAATATGTGGATGAGCACTTATTACCGCAGCTCAAAGATCTGGTCAACCATTATGAACCCGACATCCTGTGGGGTGATGGAGACTGGGAACAGACCCCCGAAACCTGGAAAACTCCGGAAATGTTAGCCTGGCTGTACAATGAATCCCCGGTAAAAGACAAGGTAGTTGTAAATGACCGCTGGGGAAAAGGAACCCGTCAACACCATGGCGGTTATTTTACGTCCGAATACGAATCCGGAATGCATACCGATCATCCCTGGGAGGAATGCCGGGGGATCGGGATTTCTTTTGGATACAACAGCAATGAGGATTTGGAGGATTACGCCACCACACAAAATTTAATCTTATTGCTGTCCGACATCGTTTCCAAAGGCGGCAATTTGCTGCTTGATATAGGTCCCCGTGCTGACGGAAAAATTCCGGTCATCATGCAAGATCGCCTCCAAGGCCTCGGTGCCTGGCTAAAGCTGAACGGAGAATCCATATACGGGACACGTCCATGGCGCAGAACAGCACAATGGACTTCAGGCATCACAGCACCTCAGTCCGACCAGCGCTACCTGAGCAGTGACTACATTCTTAAAGAGGTTTTCCCAGAAAATGAACGGTATCGGAAAAAGGTTTTCCTCTTTACTTCTAATGGCAATACCCTTTATGCCATTACCCCTGAATGGCCGAAAAATTATTGGAATCTTAACCAGGTCATACCCACTGATTCCACGCGGGTTACGTTACTGGAAACCGGACAGGAATTGTCTTATTCGCAGCGGGATTCTGTTTTGTTGGTGAATGTCCCGATTATACTCCCTCAGGTGCTTAATCCGCAAGGCATTTATGTGCTCAAGATCGAAAACATCCAGGGCTTCCTGCCCAAGCCAACCATTCAGGTTACCCGTGATCGCGATAATGGACCTTCACGAGTTACCCTGTCCTGTACGGATGAGCGCGGGCAGCTCTTCTATACCCTGGATGGCACAGAACCTACGACGCAGTCAAAAGCCTACAAGAGGCCTTTCATTGTCCGCGATGGCGGGAAGCTTGCCGTAAAAGCATTTGCTCCTGGAATATGGCCCAGTGAAACCGCTACATTTAATATCCGGGAGGATCAATTTTTCTCTCAGGTCCAATGGGACAGTCCGCCGGACCGGGTAACCCAGGGCGACGGCCTGGCACTGATTACCGATGGCATCACCGCCTCCGGCGACACCGAATCAGATCCACAGTGGGTCGGATTTAAAACGAAAGATGCTGAACTGGTCATCGATTTTGGAAAACCGGTGAAAATCAAAAAAGTACGAATCGGATTTCTACAGAACGAAGAAATCTGCGCTAATGCCCCTCAGGAAGTACGACTCGAAGTATCCAATAACGGCTGGGATTATCAGGGATTTAAAAAACTGGCGCCTGTATCCAATACGCCTGGGATTGGTCGCAAAGAATACAGTACTTCGGTGTTTAATACCACCGCTCGCTATCTTTACATTCGTCTCATCAATCCAAATGTATGTAAGAAATCCAGTGGATCGTGGATCTATCTGGATGAAGTGACGGTCGAATAACTAATCCAATCTACCCCGCTATGCTTTGGCTGCGTATATTCAAGGAATCGATTCTCCATCTGCTATACCCGCCGGTATGTGTTGGATGCGGGGGCCGGACAGCTGCTCAATTGCATCCTTTTTGTGTCCACTGTTTGTACCAGTTACCATTTACCGGCCAGGAAAATTTTTCTGAAAATGAATTCACCGACCATTTTGCTGGAAGAATTCCATTGACTTTCGGGATGGCCCTGATGTATTATGAGAAAAATGGCATTGGACAGCACGTTATCCAGCGCTTGAAATACCATGGACGAAAGGATCTCGGCCGGATGACGGGCGATTGGTTGGGACAACGCCTGTCTGCCTGCAAACACTTTCCTCCGGTTGATCTCATCATACCGGTTCCTTTACACTGGAGGAGACGCCTTATCAGGGGATACAATCAATCGGAGATTATCGCGCAACGCCTTGCATCGCATCTGAACGCACCCGTTAGTGAAAAACACCTTGTTCGCCGCCGTTGGACCGGAACGCAAACCAAGCGCAAGCGATTGGATCGCCTGGAAGCGCTAAACGCCGCTTTCAAACTGCAAAATCAGAAGGAACTAATGGGAAAACATCTCCTGTTGGTGGACGATGTGATGACGACTGGTGCTACCATTGAGGCATGCGCCAAACTGCTTCTCACCTGTCCAGATGTGAAAGTCTCTGCCGTAACGATCGCCCAGGGAACCTGAGCCTAGCCAGCTGTCACTTCTTCTTCCGCTTTACCACCATGTGCCGTTTCCTCAGCATGGCCTTCATAAGGCTTTTTCTCTTCGTAGGGACGCGGACCTATGAGTTTTTCTACATCGCTTTTCAGGATAACTTCCCTTTCAAGAAGCGTGCGGGCCAGTTTTTCCAACTCGTCCCTTTTATCCGTCAATAAAGCAATGGCTCGGCGGTATTGCGATTGTACCAACACTCGAACCTGCTCGTCAATCAATTTCGCCGTGCCATCCGAATAGGGCTTCTGGAACTGATCCTGGGCCAGACTATAGAAAGAAACGTTACCTACCTCTTCATCCATACCATAGACCGAGACCATGCTATAGGCCATTTTGGTGACCTGGTCCAAATCGCTCTGTGCCCCGGTGGATATTTTTCCGAAGACTACCTTCTCTGCAGCCCGGCCGCCAAAAGTCATACACATACGATCCAGCAATTGCTCCGTACGAACGATGTATTCTTCTTTAGGCAAGTATTGTGCATAACCCAGCGTACCAATACCCCGCGGCACAATAGTCACCTTGACCAAGGGAGAAGCATGTTCCAAAAACCAGCCGCATACCGCGTGTCCGGCTTCGTGATAGGCGATGATCTCCTTTTCTTCCGGGGATATCAGTTTGTTTTTCTTTTCCAAACCTCCGATGACGCGGTCCAGCGCGGCATTAAAGTCGTCCAGATCAACGGCATTTTTATTTCTTCTGGCTGCAATCAAAGCAGCTTCATTACACACATTCATGATATCCGCTCCGGCAAATCCGGGCGTCATCTCAGAGAGGATGTAGGGATCTACATCATTGGATATTTTGATGTTTTTCAGGTGCACCTTAAAAATTGCCTCACGGCCCTTAAGATCCGGTAGGTCAATGGCAATCTGACGGTCAAAACGACCTGGTCTCAACAAAGCATTGTCCAATACATCCGGCCGGTTCGTTGCCGCCATCAGGATAACTCCTTTATCGGTGCTGAATCCGTCCATTTCTACCAGCAGCTGATTGAGCGTATTTTCCCGCTCATCATTGCCACCCTGAAAAGTATTGCGACCACGGGCCCGTCCTATGGCGTCGATCTCATCGATAAATACAATGCAGGGTGCTTTTTCCCGGGCCTGCTTAAATAAGTCACGCACGCGGGATGCTCCTACACCTACAAACATTTCGACAAAGTCTGAACCGGAAAGAGAGAAAAATGGCACTCCGGCTTCTCCGGCTACGGCCTTTGCCAGCAATGTTTTACCCGTTCCGGGAGGGCCTACCAGCAATACACCTTTGGGGATCTTGCCGCCAAGCGCGGTATATTTCTTGGGATTTTTCAGGAAATCCACCACTTCCATGACCTCTTCTTTGGCTTCATCCAGGCCGGCAACATCTTCAAAAGTGACATTCACCTTCGTGTTCTTGTCAAAAATGGTGGCTTTGGATTTTCCAATGTTGAAGATCTGTCCGCCGGCACCTCCGCTTCCTCCGCTGACCCTGCGCATAATGAATAACCAGATCATCACAATCAAAAAGATGGGTATTATCCACCCCAGTACCGGGGTTAACCAGTCTTGTTTGGTCTCATATTCGATGGGCACGCGGTTTTCAGTGCCTCCCTTTGCGTTGAGATCCTCAATACTTTTGGCAAACAGTTCGATGGGCCCGGTTTCGATCGTAAACTGCGGCCCTTTGATGGTACTAAAGCGGTCTTTAAGATCTGGATATTTGTCCATCTTACTCCGCTTGAGGTATACATTGGCCAATCGTTCGTTGATCACTACGATACGCTCAACATCACCGGCTTCGATCATCCGGTGAAGATCCTGGGTGTTGTATTTGGTTTCATTGCTGCCGGAAAATCCGATTAAATTCAAAATCAATAAGATCACAATGATAATCCCGTATAACCAATACGTGTTGAAATTGAATCGGTTGTCTTTCCGCTTATTATTATCTTGATTATTTTCTTCCATGCGTACTAGGCACTATATTTTGAGCTACGATTATTAACGGGATTCTCCATTATTCGTTGCTGATTTTCGAAAAATAACGGTTTTTTATCTACAAAGTTTCAAATTGCTCAAACTTAGCATCGCTCCATAAAGACTCTAAGTCGTAATAGGACCGGGTTTCAGGATGGAAAACGTGAACAATGGTGTTGAAGTAATCCAACAGGATCCAGTGCCCTTCACGTGTTCCTTCCACATGCAACGGTCGCTCTCCCGCTTCTTCTCTCAGTCTTTTTTCAATACGATCGGCGATGGCTCTTACCTGGGTATTGGAGTCCCCGGAACATAGAATGAAAAAGTCAACCTGGGCATCATCTAATTGTCGTAGATCAAGTTTGAGGATCTTTTTTCCTTTTACGGATTGTATGCTGTCAATGATCAGAGGGTGTAGACTTTCGGTTCTCTCTTGCTGTTGAGCGGTTGCACTTTTTCTTTTCAAATTGAATGCTAGATTTATGTTTAAATGCAAAATTACCATTTTTGTCGGAGTCTCGTCACTTTTATCCATTGATCGGTCAGGAGATTCATTTCTTTGAATCCCTGCCCTCAACCCAGGATCTGGCATTGACCTGGGCCAGAGAACGTCAGGTAAAGTCAGGGTCCGTCATCCGTGCAGGACATCAAACGGCGGGAAGAGGCCAGGCTAATAATACCTGGCTGGATGAAGGAGGGCTTAACATTGCCTGTTCGATCATTTATTATCCCGACTTTGGCCTGTCACCGGCACATACCTTCTACCTCAGTAAATGGGTCTCCCTGGCAGTCCGGGAAACTTTAAATCCATTGCTCCCGGAGGAGGTGGTCATTAAATGGCCAAATGACATTTGGTATGCTGAGAAAAAATTAGCCGGCATCCTTATCCAGACAAGCATAAGTGGTGCAACCGTCCAAAGCGCCGTCATCGGTATTGGCATCAACATCAATCAGGATGCTTTCGGAATGTTGGACCGCGCCACGTCCTTAAAACAGATCACCGGGATCGCCTACGACCTCGAGCGGATCATGCAGGATTTGTTGTCCAATCTGAACCACTGGTTATCCGCATTGGAAGCGGGCCGTCTCACCCAACTGGATGAGCAATACATTGCCCAACTACTTGGCCTTAACCAAAAAAGGTCATTCCGGCTTCCGGACGGACAAATTATTCAGGGACAGGTATCCGGAATTGATGAACATGGCCGCCTTGAAGTCGTTTACAATAATTCAGTGCATCAATTTGGCTTTAAAGAAATAGAATGGCTCATCCAATGAATTGCTACTTGATCAGTATCGGTGATGAAATCCTTAATGGTCAAACCCTGGATACGAATACTTATTTCCTTGCCCAATCCTGCCGGGCTCAAGGGTATCAGGTTCGCGGCATATACAGCATACCGGATCAACTGGAAGCTATTGTTGACATGCTTAACCAGATAAAGCCGACTGCAGACGTAATTGTAACAACAGGAGGATTAGGGCCTACAAAAGACGACATAACTAAAAAATCCATTGCCGCATTTCTCGGTGTGGAAATGTTTTTTCACCAGGCTACCGAAGATCGGATTAAAGGTTTGTTCGCCCCCCGTAAGATCCCATTTACGGAAGAACACCGGCAACAATGTTTCTTCCCCGATCATGTGGAACTCCTGGAAAATAATTTAGGAACGGCGCCTGGCATGTGGTGGGAACTGGAAGATCAAAAAGTGCTGATCAGTCTTCCCGGTGTTCCCTATGAGATGAAACATCTTTGGACCGATCGGGTAATGCCCCGTCTCCAGGCCCGATGGCATTCGTCTTTGCGAAATTTCACCCTGATGACTGCCGGCACCGGAGAAACGGTCCTTTCATCCTTGTTGCATGAATGGGAAGAAAAGCTGCCGGCAAGCTGTTCGATCGCATACCTGCCGGACCTCGGACGGGTACGCTTACGGCTTACCTGCCGGGATGCGGAACTTCCTGAAGCCCGGTTTGAGCAATTGAAGGCTGAAATGGAACATCTGGTGAAGGATTATGTCTTTGGTTATGAGGGTGAAACACTACCTGAAGCACTCGGCCAATTGTTGCTCAAACAGGGTAAATCCTTAGGATTGGCAGAAAGCTGTACCGGTGGATACCTAAGTCATCTGATTACCGGAATTCCCGGATCATCGGCTTATTACAATGGAGGAATTGTCAGTTATTCCAATGCCTTCAAAGAAGCAATGCTTGGCGTATCTTCTGATACCCTGAATACTTTCGGTGCAGTAAGCCGGGAAACGGTCCTTGAAATGGTACAGGGAATCCTAAAACAACCCGGTGTGGATGTTGGCATTGCAATCAGCGGTATCGCGGGTCCGGATGGCGGCACTCCGGAGAAACCGGTAGGGACAATCTGGATCGCTTATGGCGATAAAAAAAGTCAGCACGCCGTGAAAATATTGTTTACGAAGAGCCGGTTATTAAATATAGAATACGCCGCATATTATAGCCTCAATCTGCTGCGAAAGTTTTTATTGGGTCTATAATTCGCTAATTTTGTAAAAACTTGGTCCTATGCCAACTGTTGATCTGATCATGCCCAAAATGGGAGAAAGCATCATGGAGGCAACCATTTTGCGTTGGTTGAAGCAACCTGGTGATCAGGTTGAACTTGATGAAACTATTTTGGAAATTGCCACAGACAAGGTGGACTCAGAAATTCCTTCGCCGGTAGCTGGTACCATCCAAAACATCCTTTTTAATGAAAACGATGTCGTAGAAGTAGGTAAAGTTATTGCTACGATAGCCCCGCAGGGAGAATCACCCACCAAACCTTCTCCGGCACTGGCCGCTGAACCGGAGAAACCGAGCAACGGCACCCAGACCACACCGGTAACCTCGCCAAGCAATCCGGTACCCCGAGTACAGGAAACACAACTACGACCCAGTCAGACGGAGCGATTTTATTCACCTTTAGTCCGGAACATCGCATCACAGGAGAACATCAGTCGCGAAGAACTGGAAGCAATTCCCGGGACAGGTGCCGGCGGACGTGTGACCAAAGATGATGTGATGTCTTATATTTCCCAGCGGGGACAAACGCCACAACCGGCGCCAAGCGCGGCTCCGGTAACCGCAACGGTCATCGAAAGTACTGCTAGCGCTCCAGCTCCGGAACCGGTTCGCGAACCAGCTACTGTCAAGACAACCAGTTTCGACGGGCAGGTTGAAATTGTCGAAATGGACCGTATGCGCCGGCTAATTGCCGATCACATGATCCTGAGTAAACAAACTTCTGCCCATGTTACTTCGTTTGTGGAAGCAGATGTAACCGAAATGGTGCGATGGAGAGACCGGAATAAGGATGCATTCGAAAAAAAATACCAGGAAAAAATAACTTTTACTCCTTTATTCATGGAAGCCGTTATCCAGTCTATCCGGGACTTCCCTCGAATCAACGCTTCCGTAGAGGGAAATAATATTCTGGTTAAAAAAGACATCAACCTCGGTATGGCGACCGCGTTGCCTAATGGCAACCTGATCGTTCCGGTCATTAAAAATGCGGATTATCTGAATCTGGTTGGTTTGACCAAAACCGTTAATTCACTCGCTGATCGGGCCCGAAACAACCAACTAAAACCGGAAGAGATTCAGGGAGGAACCTTTACGCTGACCAACGTGGGTACTTTCGGCAACGTCATGGGTACGCCGATTATCAACCAGCCTCAGGTAGCAATCCTGGCTACAGGTGCCATCCGTAAGAAACCCGCGGTTATCGAGACGCCCCAGGGAGATGCAATCGGCATCCGGCAAATGATGTTCTTATCCCTTTCTTACGATCACCGTGTCGTAGATGGCTATCTAGGCGGCTCATTCCTGCGGCGTATTGCCGATTATCTGGAAGCTTTTGATCCACAAAGAACGATCTGATGAATAAGCCAGCGGGCTATTCTCCCTCCAGGCAGGGAGCCATTCTAATGACCTTACTTGCTTTTGGAATGTTGTTTCTGTCAACGAAAGGGAAAGCACAACAATCCAAATGGCAACAGGTGGATCAATACCTGTCTTCCGGACAATATCGGGATGCTTTGGATATTCTCCGGTATCTCGACGGAGATGCCTATTCGCTGGCCTTAAAGCAAGGGATCTGCTACTACGGGTTGAACCAGCTGAAAACGGCTCAGGATTATTTTACCCAGGCCTATCAGGTATCCAAAGCACCTGATGCCGACCTTTACTTCTGGCTTGGTCAAACCTACCACCAACAACTGCGTTTTGAACCCGCTGTCCAGCAATACAAAGCCTTTCTGCGAGTCGCTAAAGCTTCCGATCAAAGACGTGACCAGGTCAAGGAACTCATTCGTATCTGCGGCAATGGGATAAGGATCCAATACCAGGATCAGCTAGGATATCTGGAAGTCTTTCCTGCACAGATCAATACAGCCTACGATGAGATAGCTCCCCGCTTTAGTCCAAACTATTCGGATCGGATTTATTTTTCTGCCCAGCGCTTCCCCGAAACCGGAAAGGGTTATGATATGATGGGTATCGAAATTCAAAATGGGAGCTGGTCCAATCCTTTTGAGTTTAACCCGTCTCTGAATACGATTGCCGACGAGGTGCTCTATGGTTTTGCCAATCAAGGCCAGGAGGCCATCTATTTGGAGCAATTACCGGGAGACCGAACCATCCTGGTTGACACATTTAATCAATCGCAACAGGTCCACCGCGGAGTATGGAAGTCCTCCATGCAGTCCAACCGTGGTGATGACTATCTTTACATCTACCACGATTCCCTGATCTTGTATTCCAGCAACCGTGCCGGAGGTTACGGCGGTTATGATCTGTACGCCTCACGCAAAGATCATGGAAATTGGTCAGCGCCATTAAACCTGGGCCCTACGATTAATTCACCTTCCGACGAGATCACACCTTTCCTCACCAATGATGGCCAGATCCTGTACTTCAGCTCCAACCGCCCCGATCTGACCATTGGTGGATTTGACGTGCTCTTCTCCCGCCTGGAGGATACCTGGAGCGCTCCTGAAAATCTCGGTTTACCTGTAAATTCTGCAGCGAATGACCTTCAGTTTTCCATTGGCCCCGAGGGAAAGACCGGCGTTTTTGCATCCGACCGCAAAGAATCGGTAGGAGGTATGGATCTCTACTTTTTTTATTTCAAAGAAATCGTTTCTGCTCAAATGGCCATGATTCAGGATCAAATAACCTGGTTTCGCCAATTGATGCCTTCCGATTCTACCTATGGCGGTCATGGGGACCGGCCAGCAATCACCGTGGAGATTCCCTACCTTGCTTATGGCGAAGATGATGTCCTGCTCACCCCGGTAAATCTTAAACACCTGCAATTACTGGTCACGTTGCTAAAACAGCATCCTGCCTGGACGATTGACATCATCGGACATTCTGATAACCAACAGACCAAAGAATACAATCCTTTCTTTTCAATCAAGCGCAGTGAGAAGATCCGAGAATATTTGACCCAGTCGGGTATTGCAGAAAACCGGATTTTCCTGGAAGGTTGTGGATCCTCATTCCCGGTGGCGCTCAATGAGATCAATCTGTTGCCTAATCCCAGCGGGCAGCGACTTAACCGCCGGATCGAATTCCGAATCCATTCTTCACCTGAAGAGATTGTTCATTTTATCTATCAGCAACCGGCCGTAGTGCCTCATTTCCAGGACACTGCCTACCGTGCTTTCGAAGCCTTTACAGCCGGGTTACAGTATAAAATTCTGGTACAGCAAGCCACCCGGCCATATTATGACCATCGGCTCGACGCTTATCCGGGATTCACCATCGAACAATTAGCCGGTCAATCGACCTACGATTACACCATTTTTGCAGCGAATACCTATTTTCTAGCAAATCAACTGAAGCGGGAATTGCGGAATCAGGGCTTTGAAGATGCCTCCGTAGTGGCTTATGTGGACGGGAGACGCCTATTGCAAAATGAAATCCGGAATTACACGGATAAATACCCGGATCTGATTTATTACCAATACCGAAGTGAGTAGACCGCCTCTTATTAAAAGCGAAGTAAATCGTGTGGCCATTGTCCCAAGGGCGCAGGCCACTCCGGAGCCTTAGTCCAAACCTGATACATACCTCCCCCACCGGCACCACATAATTTGATCAGATAGGTTTGCTCGTCAAGACCTTGTTCCCATTTCTGTTTTAAAGATTCCGGTATCAGAAATCCCAAGTGCCGATATTGCCACTGGCTGAGTGCCGAAAGTCCTTGCCACACCTGGTCGATTTCCTGGCGGATAATATTTCCAATGAGCTGATCGGTAATTGTTGTTCCCCTGACCAGATCCTGTTTAAATTCCGGTAAAAGCAAATTTCGATTGAATTGATTAATGGGATGTCCCGTTCTGGGCTCTAGAGAATCCATGATCCAGGGATATAAATCCGTTAATTCCAGATTTTCAACCCCATAAATGTCGCTACCATTCCTGACAAGCGGTTTATCCAGGTAAATAAGTAACGGATCAAATCCTGACGAAGTGCCATGGAAAAAGTTTTCCATGCGTGCCAATATATTCTGCAGGCTATGCTGCCCCTTTTCAGCAGATAAAACATAGCGATCATAAACGGCAGCGACAAGACTACCGGAACTACCAAGTCCTGCCCGGGCCGGGATGTTTGTCTGTAAAAAATAACCGGACTGCAGGTCATAATACCATTGATCGAGATCCAGAATATCAGGACAGCATTCTTGCAGATAGTAATAAAAGGGTAATAACACCCGGGCATCTCCAAAGCCTCCTTTTTGCCATTTGGAAGAAAAATTCTTAATCGGGAGGCCCATCGCAGCCCCGCCCTGCAACACCGTATACTCCCCGAATAGCAGCACTTTAGCTGGATAAGACCGGCTTCTTTTCATGTGACACAAGATACATAGATTGAAAAGATGTCCTCCACTGGCATGGAATTTGAATACTAAAAAATCGTCCCCCTCGTTTTGAATTATGTGTAAATAATGGAGGTAAATTCCATTTATCTGGATTAGACTCCTATTTTTGCACACAATTCGAGACGCTTTTTTTCTTCTCTACTGATTTTTGGATTTTTTCCAAAGATGCTCACTTTAACCATGAACATTTTTTCGGGCATTGCCTCGGAAGGCAATTTTATTTTATTTTTTTTTGTCAAGTTAAATTGAGACTAATGAAGTGTATGAAAACATTGCTACTATTTCTGAGCTTTATTACCATCGGCTTCGGTCAAAACCGGCTGTTTCGGGAAGTACAGAAAGAGCGCAGTCAGGGGTTACCAGCGGTGTCGGCGACTGACCTGTTTAGCGTTGACGCGCAAGGTAAAAGATCGAGTGAAATCAGTAAAATGGTTTACCAGGCGACTACCCTGAAGATCAAACCTACCCAACTGGAAAAAGTAGTTGCTGCTCCAGGTGACAAGCTGGATCTTTCCGTTCCCTTTGAGAATCGAATTTTACAACTGGAACTGGTAGAACAGCAAATTTATGCAGATGGATTTGAAGTTTTTACCAGTGAATCCAATGGACACCCGGTACCTTACACCAAGGGGAAATTCTACCGCGGCGTAATTAAAGATGATCCGAACTCCCTGGCTTCCATCAGTATCGTAGATGGAGAGGTCATGGGAATCATGTCAACCACTCTGGAGGGCAATCTTATCCTTGGTCGCTACAGCAGTAGTGAACCGGATAACTACATTGTTTACCAGGAGTCCCAATTGAAAGACCCTCTTTCCTTTAACTGCGATACTAAGGAACCGGAATGGGACAATGATTACCTACAGCAAATGCAAAAATTGGCGCTGAACGTGCCTCTGGAAACCCGTGAAGGGAATTGCGTCAAGATCTATTTCGAGTTTGATCAGCAATTCGTTAGCAAACATGGGAGTGTAAGTGCTGCTACAAGCTATTTTTCTGGCATTTTTAATGGCATGAAAACGCTTTATGCGAATGAATCCATCGATGTTCAGATTTCTGAAATCTTTGGCTGGACCACCCCGGACCCTTACCCATCCGGAAATACCAGTGCAGCTTTGGATGCTTTCGTCAACCAACGGAAAAACAATTTTAATGGCGATATCGCACATTTGATTTCCGTCCTGCCAAGCTCGGGAGGAGGAGGTATTGCATATGTAGATGCCCTTTGTGGCGTGTATGGCACTACGGATTATCGCTTTGCTTACAGCGAAGTATCCAATACAACAACTGCCGTTCCTTCCTTTCCTACCTACTCCTGGAGTGTCAATGTAGTGACCCATGAAACTGGTCACGTAATGGGTTCACCACATACTCATTCCTGTTCCTGGCCCGGTGGTCCGATCGATAACTGTGCACCGGTGGAGCCATCGAATGGTTGTAGCGCCGGCCCTACACCCGCTCAAGGGGGTGGAACAATTATGAGTTATTGTCACTTAAAAAGCAATGTGGGCATTTCTTTCTCTAATGGCTTCGGCCCTCTGCCCGGGAATCTCATCCGCAACCGGGTTGCCAACGCTTCGTGTTTAAGTGCCTGTGGCACCACCTCCGGCCCTACCTGCTTTGATGGCATCAAAAATGGGGATGAAACCGGCGTCGACTGCGGCGGTTCATCGTGTGCTCCCTGTCAGACCGGGGTTGCCTATTGTGCAGTATCCGGAAATACCGGCTACGAATACATCAAACAAGTTGTATTTGGCGGTACTACATTTAATTCCGGAGCCGAAGGGTACGACTATGTAACTTCTCCTACCATTAATGTTACTTCAAATAATTCCTACCAGATAAAAGTTACCCCGGGTTTTACCGGAAATGCCTATATGGAGGCTTGCAAAGTTTGGATCGACTGGAATCAGGATGGTGATTTTAACGACAGCGGCGAGCAGGTATTTGCTGGAAAAAGCTCTTCCGCCATGTCCGGTTCTGTGACAGTTCCCTCCAGTGCAGCAGATGGTGTCACCAGAATGCGCGTATCCATGCGGTACTCGAATTATCTGTCCACCCCTTGTACGAATGTTGATTATGGAGAAGTAGAAGATTACAATATTGATGTCACCGCCGGTCAGGTTGCAACCCCAACATGTAATGACGGTATACAAAATGGCCAGGAAACGGGCGTTGATTGTGGTGGACCAACCTGTCCGGTTTGTCCTACCTGTAACGACGGTATTAAGAATGGCGATGAGACGGGCATCGACTGTGGTGGCTCCTGCGCTCCTTGTCCTACCTGTAATGACGGAATTAAAAATGGCAACGAGACCGGTATCGACTGTGGTGGCTCCTGTGGCCCTTGTCCTACCTGTAATGACGGCATCCAAAATGGCGATGAGACGGGTATCGACTGTGGTGGCTCCTGCGCTCCTTGTGCAACGGTGCCAAGCTGTGATGATGGTATTAAAAATGGCCAGGAGACCGGTATCGACTGCGGTGGCCCAACCTGCCCGGTTTGTCCCACTTGTAATGATGGCATCAAGAATGGCCAGGAAACCGGCATCGACTGCGGTGGCCCTAATTGTCCAACCTGCCCGGTCAGCTACTGTTCGGCCCAGGGTGGAAACATCACTTACGAATACATTAAGCAAGTCGTATTTGCGGGAATAAATAATACCTCAGGAAGTTCTAAATATTCTGATTTCACCAGTGAGGTAGCTTCCGTTATTGCCGGCAATTCGTACAACATCAGTCTGACACCCGGATTTAAAAGTTCTGCCTACAGTGAGGCCTTCCGGGTCTGGATTGACTTCAACCAGGACGGTGATTGGAATGATAGCGGTGAGTTGGTATTTGCCGGGGTGAAAAACAGCACCCTTTCTGGAACGGTATCCATACCTTCTACTGCAGTGAATGGCACGACACGCATGCGTATTTCCATGCAATATTCTTCGTATCCAAGCAGTGCCTGCTCAAACCTGAGCTATGGTGAGGTGGAAGATTACAGTGTAAACATTCAAGGTGCTTCCGGTCCGGTCGAAACCTGTAATGATGGGATCCAAAATAATGGAGAAACCGGCGTCGATTGCGGCGGACCCAATTGCGCTGCTTGTCCTACTTGTAACGACGGTAAGAAGAATGGGCAAGAGACTGGTATCGACTGTGGCGGACCCGACTGTGTCCCTTGTTCCACACCGACACCTACCTGCAACGACGGAATTAAGAATGGTGATGAGACCGGCATCGATTGCGGTGGATCGTCTTGTGCACCCTGTGCGATCAGTTATTGCTCCTCGAAGGGTAATGTGACTTATGAATACATCCAGTCGGTGGTGCTTGGTTCGATCAGCAATACCAGCAATAAAGATGGAGGCTATGGAAATTATCTCAATCTGAGTACCTCAGCATCGATTGGTCAAATGGTCCAATTTATCCTGACACCTGGTTATGTCAATAGCTCATACAACGAAGGATGGGTCATCTGGGTGGACTGGAATGCAGATGGCGATTTTGCTGACAGCGGAGAAAAGGTATTTACGAAATCTCCTTCTACGAGCGCAGCAAGCGGATCATTTACCGTACCTGCATCAGCTTCCGCCGGTGAACACCGGGTGAGAATTCAGATGAAGTACAATGCCATTGAATCTAGCAGCTGTGCAAATGGAAGTTGGGGAGAAACCGAAGATTATACGCTCATCGTATTGGGTTCAAGTGTCGCTGGCAACTTTGCGGATGGTCAGAATCAGCTTGATGTTCAGTTGTTCCCGAATCCAGCCAGAAATACTTTAAACCTGCGCTTCGATCAGCCCGTTTTTGGTACGATTGTTGCAAAAGTATATAATGTTCTTGGTCAGGTAGTGATCCATAAAAACATCACCGAAGGAGAAGCCCTGGATGTGGACGCCCTGCAGGCAGGTTATTATCTGCTGGAGTTGGAAAACGGACCACATAAATTGATCAAGAAATTCATGAAAGAGTAAAAGAGACTTTTTATAGATTGGTTGGTTTAAGAAGTGAGAAGGGTGCTAAGGCACCCTTTTCCATTTTCAGGCATCACGAAAATTTAATTCCCATCTTGTACCTTTGCCACCGTGGAAAATCTGCAGAGGCTACTGAATATCTACCGGCAGACCGCCATAGTCGGGCGTCTGCAGGAATTTCTGAATCAAGATACTCCCGGAAAACTGCATCTGCACCGCATCGTCGGTTCAGTAGATGCCTTTTACCTGGCTGCCCTTACCCTGGAAGCTCGCCAATGGAATCATTTATACATCGCCCGTGACAAGGAGGAAGCCGCTTATGTGCAAAATAACCTGGCTGGCATCTTGCCCGAGTTAACCACGTATTTCTTCCCTGACTCGTTTAAATACCCGCTTAATTTCGAACATGTAAACCGGACCAATGTCCTGACCCGGTCCGAAACCATGCACCAAATTGCTGCCGAATCAGCCGGACAGCTGATTGTAACCTATCCAGAGGCATTGTTTGAGAAAGTTGTCCACCCGGACCTATTGAAGAAGTCCCGGATAGATCTCAGCGTCAATGACCAGATTGATTTGGATTTTCTGATAGAGATCCTGGTAAACAACGGTTTTGAACGAACCGATTTCGTCTATGAGCCCGGCCAGTTTTCCATTCGTGGAGGAATTGTCGACATTTTCTCGTTTGGAAATGAACATCCTTACCGGATCGAACTTTTTGATGAAGAAGTAGAGAACATCCGGATATTTGATCCCCTTTCCCAACTATCGGTGCGTTCGCTGAGACACCTACGCCTGGTTCCGAACCTCAACTCTCAATTCACCCCGGAACAAAAGGTTTCACTTCTGGAAGTTCTTCAGGAGAACACCATCATCTGGCTTCAGGATACCGAATATCTGGTTGAACGCTTACAATTCAGTTTTGAAAAACTAGGGGCATTCGCAAAAATATATCGCGCCGGCGACGAGGGCATGGAAGCAACTCAGCTCTTCCAGGACCGCACCTTTATTTTTCCCCATGAGATCATGGATGGTGTGGGCCGGTACCCACAGATCTATTTATCACCCGATAACCTGGCAGGAGCAGTGCAGACCGTGCCCATTCAGGTGGATCCACAACCCAGCTTCAATAAAAACTTTTCCCTGTTAATCAACTCGCTCCAAAAACTGGAACGCGAAGGCATGGAGATCTTTCTCTTTACCGAAAACACCAAACAAATAGAGCGCTTCTACCGCATTTTTGCCGATCTAAATGCCAATTTCGTTTTTCACCCCATTACCCAGGCCATTCATCAGGGCTTTATCGACCGCGATCAGAAAGTAGTATGCTTTACGGATCACCAGATTTTTGAACGGTATCACCGTTATAACCTGCGCAAAGGATTTTCCAAGGAACAAGCGCTCAAACTGCGTATGCTCCGGGAGTTGGAGCCCGGAGATTTTGTCACGCACATCGACTATGGTATCGGGCGCTATTCGGGATTGGAAAAGATAACCATCAATGACCGGACCCAGGAATCCGTACGGCTGATCTACAAAAACAACGATGTGCTTTATGTGAGCATCAACGCGCTGCATAAAATTTCCAAGTACGTAGGGAAAGAAGGGACGGAACCACAACTATCGCGCATCGGAGGAGATGCCTGGAATAACATCAAGCGGAAGACCAAACGCAAGATCAAGGACATTGCCAAAGAATTGATCCTGTTATACGCCAAGCGCAAAGCTTCCCCCGGTCACGCTTTTCCGCCGGATGGATACCTGCAGACCGAATTGGAAGCCTCCTTCATCTACGAAGACACCCCCGACCAATTCCAATCCACCATTGATGTCAAAGAGGACATGCAAAAGGCATATCCAATGGACCGGTTGATTTGTGGTGACGTAGGATTTGGTAAAACGGAAGTTGCGATCCGGGCTGCTTTTAAAGCAGTAGCCGATGGCAAGCAGGTAGCTGTATTGGTTCCGACTACGATCCTAGCCCTTCAGCATTTCAATACTTTTTCCGAACGATTGAAGGACTTTGGGGTAACCATAGAATATTTGAACCGCTTCCGAAGCACCAAGGAAAAGAAGGAAATCTTCGAGAAAATAAACGAAGGCAAGATCGAAGTCATCATCGGAACTCACAGCCTGCTGAATAAAGAGATCGTATTTAAAGATCTGGGCTTACTGGTGATCGACGAAGAACAAAAGTTTGGTGTTGCTGCCAAAGAAAAGATCCGTAACCTCCGGGTAAATGTTGATACCCTGGTGCTTACGGCCACCCCGATACCGCGCACCTTGCAATTCTCTCTAATGGCTGCCCGCGACCTTTCCATCATCCGGACACCGCCACCCAATCGCCAACCCATTCATACCGAACGCCGGGTATTTAACGATGATCTGATCCGTGAATCCATTTATTATGAAGTCAATCGGGGCGGTCAGGTATTTTTTGTGCACAACCGGGTCAAAAACCTGGTGGACATTCAGGCCATGTTGATGAAACTATGTCCGGATCTGGAGATCCGCATGGCGCATGGTCAAATGGAACCCAAGCTACTTGAGAAAACCCTCATGGCATTCATCCACCATGAAATCGATGTGCTGGTATCAACCAATATCATTGAAACCGGGCTGGATATCCCGAATGCCAACACCATAATCATTAACAATGCACATCATTTCGGACTGAGCGACCTGCACCAATTGCGTGGCCGGGTAGGGCGTTCCAATCGCAAAGCATTCTGCTACCTCTTTTGCCCACCATTGTCCGTGTTGACGTCGGATGCGCGCAAGCGTCTACAAACACTGGAAGAATTCTCGGACCTGGGCAGCGGGTTTGACATTGCCATGCGCGATCTGGATATCCGGGGTGCCGGGAACCTCCTGGGAGCGGAACAATCCGGGTTTATCTCGGATATCGGTTACGAAACCTATCAAAAAATTCTCGATGAGGCCATCCAGGAATTGAAGGAAAAAGAATTTAAGGACCTCTTTGAAGATGAATTAGCCAAACAGGAGAACTACATCCGCGACGTTCAGATAGAGACCGACACGGAAATGCATATTCCGGACGATTATGTAAGCAATGTTCAGGAACGGCTCAGGCTGTACACCGAATTGGATCAATTGGAAACGGAAGAGGAGATTAAGGTATTTCAGGAAATGCTGGATGACCGTTTTGGCCCGGTCCCTGAGCCGGTGTTCGAATTATTTGAGGGCCTCCGGCTACGATGGATCGCCCGTAAACTTGGATTTGAAAGGCTTTCTCTTAAAACCAATAAGTTGCGCTGTTATTTTACTGCCAATCAACAATCCTTGTTTTTTGAGACAGAGTTCTTCAAAAAAACACTTTATTATCTTTCAAAATACAGCGTAGAACACCAGTTGACCCTCAAACAATCTGCCCAGCACCTTATTCTGGTTCGTGATAAAATACATTCGCTCAAGGAAGCAGCTTCCCTATTAGTGTTAATCCATGGCGAGATAAAAGCCATCGAGGAAGTGCCTCCCATGTAATGCTCCTATCGTTTATTATTCGAAGGATTTACTTCATTAACCGGTCGATGCGATTATTTTCGCGTAAAGGATTTCTGTATGTTTTCCAATACCAGCATTTCTCCTGAAGATCTTCCCAGCGTAGAATTCCTGGAGTATCAACCTTTACATCCGGAATACCGGCAAATCATGATCCTGCGTGTACTGGTATTTAATGCCGTTTTACTGGTTGGATTAATCCTTTATGTTGCCTTCAACGGCGTAGCCCTGCATTGGATCGGAGTGATCGGAATTTCTTTTTTGCTCTTGGTTGGGGTGCAGATTCTTATTGCTTACCGCAATTTTGCTTACAAGGGATATGCCATACGCGAGCATGACCTGGTCTACACATCCGGATGGCTTTTCAGAAAATGGACCGCCATTTCTTTTAACCGGATCCAGCACAGTGAAGTATCCCAGGGATTGATCGAGCGGATGTTTGATCTGAGCACCCTGGAAGTATTTACAGCCGGAGGTTCGTCTTCCGATTTGAAAATAGGCGGCTTGCCAGACAAGACTGCTCATCAACTCCGGGACTTCATTACCAAAAAAATTGCCCGGGATGAGGAAGAATGAGCCTTTGGATCTTCATATCCCTCATCGTCAGTCTCCACTCGCCATTTTGGTCATCCTGTACGAGTTCATTCGCCGGATTTTATCAGCTTTTTGGCCAATCGTACTGATCTATGTAGTTCGTGGCCGCACCAGCGGTCAGAGTGGTGACCCCGTTTATTTATACATCGGTATCGGAATATCACTGATCTCCGTTATCGGTTCACTGATCTCTTATTTCCGGTATTATTACTACGTTACTGATACGGATCTGATTATTGAAAAAGGATTGATTGAACGCAAAAAAATAACGGTACCCTTTGACCGGATCCAAACCATCAATACCGAGCAAAAGATCATTCATCAGTTGTTTGGGGTGGTTAAGCTGGAGATCGATACTGCGGGTTCAAAAAAGAAAGAAATTGCCATCGATGCCCTGGAGCAAGGAGTAGCCGAACAAATAAAATCCTTCCTGCTCCTGAAAAAGAAATACCTGCAGGAAGAAAGCTCAAAGCGTAAACCGACTGCGCCGGCGAAATCTCAGGACCTTCACCAGGTAGAACCTTTAATCCGGCTTTCCATTACCGATTTGGTTAAAATAGGCGTTAGTCAAAATCATATTCAAACGGCATTGCTGATCATCGGATTTGGGATCGGCTTTCTTGATGATATCCAGGAAATAATCAATTTCGATCTGTATACCTGGATTCAGGGGCAAATCGGGCAGGCAAGTGCATCCTATGCGATCTTCTTGCTGATGGTATTGCCCTTTTTGCTTTTAATCACTTTTATCATTACGCTAATACGCACCGTTATCCGGTTTTATCATCAAAAGGTATGGATAGCCGGAGATGGCATTCAGTTGGAGTCAGGATTATTAACCCGGCACCAGTCGTTCATACACCGTCAGAAAATCCAGCGAATCCAATGGTCCCAAAACCCCATCAAGCGGATCTTCAAACTATTCGAACTGCGCATCTACCAGGCCAGCAGTCAGCAGGAACATGCTAAAAAAACCAATCAGATACCCGGATGCTACCGGGAAGCATTGGAAGCATTAAGAGATACCACATTCCCCCGCAAGTGGTTCGAGTCCATGGATTATGTTCGCGTGAGCACTCAATACCGGGGCCGGCTCTGGCTGTACTTCGGGATTCTTCCCGGCATTTTACTTGGTTTCCTCGGTTATCTGCAGGATGGACTGCCCGGGTTGTGGTTCCTCGTCTGGATCCCATTGGTCTGGTGGTGGGCCGGTATTGTCGTTCGCCGTTGGCATATCGGATTGAATGATTATGCCTTGTACCTGAAACACGGCTTTTGGGAAGTCAAAGAGGATTTTATACCCGTTTACAAAATCCAGGCCGTACGATTAAAACAGAGTCCGTACCAACGTTCCCATCAATTAGCTACCGTATCTATTTCAACTGCTTCCGGAAGCCTGGAGATTCCTTATCTCCCGCTTGATCTTGCTCAGCGCATGATGAATTATCTGCTTTTCCGGGTAGAATCCAGCCACCTGGCCTGGATGTAATACCATTTTTAAAATCCACCGGCCAGTTAGTCGCTTGGCGCTGCAAACCATAAATTTGAGGTTATCCAGCACCAGGAGAAAGCCCTTGCCGGCCATGCGAGAACCTTGATTCTGACCACATTCAACCGAGCTGAAGGGCAAATTCCAAATTCATGTTTTGGTTAACCTCCCACAGTACCTATATTTGCACGAATTTTTCGCTTACCATGCCAAAAGACAACTCAATTAAGTCGGTACTCATTATCGGTAGTGGCCCTATCATTATTGGTCAAGCTTGTGAGTTTGATTACTCCGGATCCCAGGCCTCCCGCTCCTTGCGGGAAGAAGGCATCGAGGTGACACTGATCAACTCCAATCCGGCCACCATCATGACGGATCCGGTGACGGCCGATCACGTGTACCTCCTGCCATTGACCATCGAAAGCCTGGAAAAGATCCTCAAAGAGCGTAAAATTGATGCCGTTCTCCCGACTATGGGCGGACAAACGGCTCTAAATCTGGCAAAAGAAGCCGATCAGCTGGGGATCTGGAAGGATTATGGTGTACGCCTGATTGGTGTTGATATCAATGCGATTGAGCTTACGGAAAACCGGGAAGAGTTTCGCAAACATGTCATCAATCTGGGACAGGAAGTAGCTCCTTCCAGAATAGCTAATTCATTTTTAGAGGGAAAGGAAGCCGCCCAACAAATCGGTTTTCCTTTAGTGATCCGGCCATCCTATACGCTGGGCGGGACCGGCGGTAGCTTTGTACTGAAAGCAGAGGACTTTGATGATGCTTTACGCAGAGGACTGGACGCATCGCCCACTCATGAAGTTCTCATTGATAAAGCAGTACTGGGCTGGAAAGAATTTGAATTGGAACTGCTTCGCGACAATGCCAATAACGTAGCCATCATCTGTACGGTTGAGAACCTTGATCCGATGGGTATTCACACCGGGGACAGCATCACCATTGCTCCAGCCATGACCCTGTCAGATACTGCATTCCAGCAAATGCGCGACGATGCCATCGAGCTGATGCGATCACTCGGAAATTTTGCCGGAGGTTGCAACGTTCAGTTTGCTTTGGATCCGGCTACAGAGCAACTACTGGTCATCGAGATTAATCCACGGGTGTCCAGATCATCGGCCCTGGCGAGCAAAGCTACCGGATACCCCATTGCCAAGATTGCGGCAAAACTGGCCATCGGTTATAACCTCGATGAGCTGAAAAATCAGATTACCCGAACCACTTCGGCATTTTTTGAACCGACCCTGGACTATGTTATCGTTAAAATGCCCCGGTGGAATTTTGATAAATTTTATGGCTCCGATCACACGTTGGGGCTGCAAATGAAGTCGGTAGGTGAAGTGATGGCCATCGGCCGTACTTTCCTGGAGGCACTCCAGAAAGCCTGTCAGTCGCAGGAAAACAACCGGATGGGTCTCGGTGCCGATATGAAAGAATGGATTCGCACCGCCGATATTTTAGAACGTCTTGAAAAAGTAAGCGACGACCGTATCTACCGGGTCAAGGATGCGATGCGCCTGGGTGTTCCCGCTAAAACGGTACAAAAACTGACCAAAATCGATCCCTGGTTTTTACGTGAAATTCGCCGGTTGGTTCAGATTGAAGAACAACTGCAACGATACAATGTGGCGGAAGATCTACCCCGGGAGTTTCTGTTGGATCTGAAAAAAATGGGATACTCAGACGGCCAGATCGCCTGGGTATTGCGCATCAAAGAGGAAGAAGTAACTCACTACCGGAAGAAGCTAGGTATTCGGCGCGCTTACAAAATGGTTGATACCTGTGCAGCGGAATTTGAAGCCAAAACCCCTTATTTCTATTCCACGTTCGAAACTGAAAATGAAAGCATCCCCAGTGACCGCAAAAAGGTAATTATCCTGGGATCCGGTCCAAATCGTATCGGTCAGGGCATCGAGTTCGATTATTGCTGCGTTCACGGCGTATTGGCGGTTAAGGAAGCCGGCTATGAAGCCATTATGGTGAATTGTAACCCGGAAACTGTATCCACCGACTTTGATGTAGCAGACAAACTATACTTCGAACCGGTCTACTGGGAACATCTGGAAGAAATCATCGAACTGGAGAACCCAGTAGGTGTTATCGTTCAATTGGGCGGACAAACGGCGTTAAAACTTGCTCAGAAACTGCACGAAAAAGGAATACCGATTATTGGGACCGATTTTCCGGACATGGACCTGGCTGAAGACCGGGGTGCATTTTCCGAATTGCTCAAAAAACTGGAAATCCCATATCCAAAATTTGGCGTAGCCACCAATGTTGATGAGGCCCTCGATGTCGCTACGACCATCCCGTATCCGTTATTGGTAAGACCATCCTATGTATTGGGCGGTCAGCGGATGCGTATTGTGATCAATGATCAGGAGTTGGAATATACCGCCCTGGACATTTTTAAGCACCTTCCGGATAATAAGATTCTCATCGATCAATTCCTGGAAAGGGCTAAAGAAGCGGAAATCGATGCCATCTGTGATGGTGAGGACATCCATGTCATGGGTATTATGGAGCACATTGAGCCGGCCGGTATCCACTCCGGAGACAGTTCAGCCGTATTACCTCCGTACAGCCTCGGTCCACTCGTCATCGAGACGATGGTTGAATATACCCGCAGACTGGCGCTGGCCCTGAAGATAAAAGGGCTGATCAATATCCAGTTTGCCATTAAAAACGATAAGGTGTATGTAATCGAAGCCAATCCGAGAGCCTCTCGTACGACACCATTCATCGCCAAAGCTTACAACGTCCCCTATTTGAATGCAGCAACGCATGTGATGCTGGGACACAAAACCTTAAAAGACTATCAGTTTGAAAATATCCTGAACGGATATGCGATCAAAGTACCGGTATTCTCTTTTGAGAAATTTCCAAACGTGGATAAAAACCTCGGCCCTGAGATGAAATCAACCGGTGAGGCAATTTATTTTATCGATAGTCTTCGTGATCCTTACTTCCGTGACCTGGAAAGCAAGCGGTCGATGTTTTTATCGCGATGATTCATCCGGCTCCGGCGATTTGGCTATAGCCAATTGGATTTTGCGGATTCCGGTGATCGGAGATTCACGCATGTATTGCTCCAGACAAATGGTATAAGACCCGGATTGATTAAAATAAGCATTTGACTGCAATGGTATGTGGATCGTACACCGGTCTCCATGGCAGGTTCCGTTCCATAATCCATTTTTATCCGCTAATTCAAGTGAAAGCGTTTGATCCTTTTTTGTACCATCCGGGTAGGTGGTATGAAATTGGGTATAGACGTTTTGAAAGGCATACGTGGCATCGTGATCAATATCCAACCAGAAGTCGTAATGCGCTGAAGTGTCTTTTATCGCAAAATGAAAGCAAACTGTATCCTGATACGACCATCCTTCCTGGGGTAATTCAACTGCTTTTTCATAAATATTCCCGGGACCACAGCTAGCCAGGGCCAGCAAGATAGACGCAGCGGTTATGAGCTCTTTAATCGCATTCATTTATCTGAAATAATCTCTCATTTTTTCAAAAAAGCCCCGCTCTCCCTTCCCGGGTTTGGGATCAAAATTAGAAAGCTCACGCATGCGTTCCAGCAATTTACGTTCCTCATCCGAAAGGGTTTTCGGCGTCCAGATATTGACATGAACTAACAGATCTCCTTTCTCATAGCTCTGGACAACGGGCAATCCTTTTTCCTTCAAACGGAATATTTTACCGCTTTGGGTACCTGCCGGAATCTTAATTTTGACTTGCCCCTGTAACGTAGGAACCTCGACCGAACTCCCTAACGCAGCGTCGGCAAAATTGAGGAACAGCTCATAGACCAGGTTCATGCCGTCTCTTTCCAAAAAGTCGTGGGCGCGCTCCGTGATGCTGATCAAAAGGTCACCATTCGGCCCGCCTTTGCTGCCGGCGTTACCTTTACCGCGCATCGACAACTGCATGCCTTCTTCGACACCTGCCGGAATTTCAATCTCCAGCGTTTCTTCGCCATACACCCGGCCGTCTCCTTTGCAGGTTCCACAGTAGGCAGAAACCGTTTGGCCGGTCCCATTACAGGTAGGGCATGGAGCCGTAGTCTGCATTTGGCCAAGGAAAGTAGAGCGGATCTGGCGGACATACCCGGATCCATTGCAGGTACCACAGGTACGGACCGAGGATTTATCCTTAGCTCCGCTACCGTTGCAGGTAGAGCACTGAATTTGTTTTTTAACCTTGATCTTTTTCGTAGCTCCGGTGGCTATTTCCTCCAGGGTCAGGGGTACATTGATGCGTAGATTGGTACCTTTTTGCCCGCTAGGTCGTGAGCCCCGGCTGGAGCCTCCAAAAAAACCTTCAAATGGCGAATCACCAAAGATATCTCCAAACTGCCGGAAGATATCCTCCATCGTCATACCACCACCGCTGAAGCCTCCTCCCATATTTGGGTCGACACCGGCGTGACCGTAACGATCGTACCGTGCCTTTTTATCTTTATCACTGAGGACTTCATAGGCTTCCGCCGCTTCCTTAAATTTTTCTTCCGCGGACTTGTCGCCCGGATTCCGGTCCGGGTGGAATTGCATTGCGATTTTACGGTAGGATTTCTTGATGGTTATCTCATCCGCATTGCGCTCTACGCCCAGTATTTCGTAATAATCTCGTTTCGCCATAAAAAAAACAGATGGTTGCGTCCGTGACTGACTTAGCTGCCTACCACAACTTTCGCATACCGAATTATTTTGTCATTCAATGTATATCCTTTCTCAACGGTATCGATCACTTTTCCTTTCATTGCTTGCCCGGCAGGAATTTCCGAGATCGCTTCGTGTAATTCCGGGTTGAAATCTATCCCGTTGGATTCCATGGACTTTAACCCCTGTTGTTCCAGAATATGATAGAGCCTTTTATAGACCATGGCTACCCCTTCTGAAAATACTTCAGCACTTTTATCGCTTTCCGCACTTTTTTTGGCGCGGTCAAAGTCATCCAGGACCGGTAGCAGGGACTGGATGGTTTCCTGGCCTGCTGTCTTCATCAGATCCAGCCGTTCTTTGACGGTTCGTTTTTTATAATTGTCAAATTCTGCAAACAAGCGCAGGTATTTGTCTTTCAACTCATCCAGCTCCTCCTGTAACGAATCCTCTGCTTTGCCTTTTTTACCTTTCTGCTTCAAATCGGAATCATTTTCGGATGTTTCCTGGTTTGGCATAGTGGCTTCGGTTCCATTTTGCGTGTCTGGTGTTTCTTGCGGATCCTTGCTCATATTTCTACGTTTTTTCCACATAGCTCTTATCAATTTGCCTGCCAAGTTGGATATTCAGTCATTTTGGCAGTCAGGATGTCCTTCGTCTGTCAAAAAAAGTGCTAATAAATTCAATATCAGGATTTACCGCGACAATTTTACCGCTGGGATTAATCAGGTATGATGTTGGAATCTCGCGGACACCATATTGTTTTGCCACAGGACTTTGAAAACGATTGCCATCGCTAAATTGGTTGGGCCAGATTAACCCGTCCTGATTTATTGCATTTCTCCATCGATCCAGGTCGGTCTCAATGCCTATACTGATTAATTCAAATCCGGTCGCATCTTTAAACCCGGCGTCATGATATTTGTCGTAGAGCTCCCGGATGCGAGGATTTTGAGCCCGGCAGGGAGCGCACCAGCTTGCCCAAAAATCTAGGAGGACATATTGACCCTGAAAATCACTTAATTGTTTCCTTTCTCCCTGCAGGTTGATAAAATCAAATCCCGGCGCTTCAATCCCGGCTTTATATTTGGGCTTAAAATATAGGTACTTGCCTACCCATACCAACCCCAGAGTCAATATGAGTATCCCCAAAAATCTAATAAAACGCATCCTGCGGCTTTTTGCGGCAAAGATACATGTTCCTTACCAGCTATACCTCACCTGGAAAGAAGTATGGGTTTCTGTCCGCGTTACAATTACGTACCTTTAAAGCGATGTCTAGAGGATCACAACTAATACTCGATTTTGCATCGCGGGCCCGCCAGGATGCACGCTTCCAGGACGCCCTGGATCAATTAAACGACGAACAAAAGGATGCTGTAAATTCGATCGAGGGGCCGGTATTGGTTGTCGCGGGACCGGGTACCGGCAAGACCCAGATCCTGGCTTTACGGATCGGACAGATCCTGCAGCTTACCGATACCGACCCACACAACATCCTGTGTCTGACTTATACCGAAGCAGGCGTTTTTGCCATGCGCCAGCGATTATTGCAATACATTGGTCCAACGGCCTACCAGGTACAGATTCACACCTTTCATTCTTTTGGCCATCACCTTATTCAGCAATACCGGGAAATCTTTGGCGCTTATCGCGATCTCCAACCTGCCTCGGAACTGGAATTAGTCACCATTTACCGGCAACTGATCGATCAGCTCCCCAAGGATCATCCGTTGAAACGCCTCCGGGGTGATTTGTATTTTGATGTACCCCGGCTGCAGCATTTGTTCCAGTACATGAAGAAAGAAAACCTGGATGCAGAGGCATTCCTGGCACTCCTGGACCAAGCCATTGAAAACCTCCGCAATGACCCGGATTCCATCGCCAAATCGGGAGCCCGGAAAGGAGAAGTGAAAAAAGATATCCTACGCAAGATCGGGAGCCTGGAGACGACCGGCCACGCAGCCAAATTGCTTCCTGTCTACAACGATGCCTTACGCGCAAACCACCGGTATGATTTTGAAGACATGATCCAGTGGGTTTTGCGGGAGCTGCGACACAATGATGATCTGCTAGCCGCCCTCCAGGAACAATTTCTTTACGTACTGGTGGATGAATACCAGGATACCAATGGCGCACAAAATGCCATTCTTGAAACGCTTTGTCCCCCCGAAATCCGGCCAAACCTGTTTGTCGTCGGCGACGATGATCAGGCTATTTACCGCTTTCAGGGTGCCAGCGTGCAGAATATTCTTGATTTTTCTGACCGGTTCCAACCGAAGATAATTCTTCTCAAGGCCAATTACCGTTCTGCTCAAACCATCCTGAATGCCGCCGGAAAATTGATCCGTTCCAACCTGGACCGGCTGGTCAATCACTTAAATATTGAGAAGAATCTCCTGGCAGCCGGTCATAACCAGAAATATTCCGGAGCTATCCATCTGACCCATTTCCCAAACCGAATCCAGGAAGAAGCGGGCATATTGTACCACATCAAACGCCTGCAGGAAGAACAACAGGTACCATTGGCAGAAATAGCCGTAATTTACCGGAATCACAAGCAGGTGGAGGATCTCATCGCGGTGATGGAGCAAAATCTGATCCCCCTCTCCGTCAAGCGAAACGTCAATGTTTTGCATCTTACGCTGATCCGTAATCTGCGTACCATCCTGACTTATCTCCAGGAGGAATACGATCATCCTTTCAGTCAGGATCATCTGTTGTTCGAGATGATGCATTATTCCTATTTTGATATCGCTCCGATCGACATCGCTCGATTGGCTAAATATCAGAAAGAACAAGCCCAAAAGAGAAAGCAGCAACCTGACGGCGTACCGAATACCATATCCTGGCGTGCATTGATCCTGGATCCTGAACTATTGGAAACTGCCGGGGTCGCGGAGCCGGCATCGATCTTACGTCTGGGTGAAAACCTGGAGTCCTGGATGCGCGGGGTCAAAGAGCTAACCCTGCAAAATCTCTTTGAACGGATATTAAAAGAAGGGGGTATCCTGCAAGAGATCCTGCAATCCACTGAAAAAATCTGGCTATTACAGGTTCTAACTTCCTTTTTCGAATTCATCAAATCGGAAATGGTGAAACAGCCTACCCTCGATCTCGATGAATTTCTGGAAATGCTGCGTAAAATGGACAGCCATGGTATTCCGCTCCAGCTCGTACGGGTTGTTCACTCGGAAGAAGGCGTACAGTTTATGACCGCCCATGGTGCTAAAGGTTTGGAATTTGGTTATGTGTTTGTGATCGGCTGCTCGAGTAATGCCTGGGAAGGCAAGCAAGTAGCCGGGTGGAACCAATTCCGGATGCCTGAAGGTGTCCATCGCGCGGATACGGATCGCAATTTGGAAGACGAGCGGCGGCTTTTTTACGTCGCAATGACCAGAGCCAAAAAGGCCCTTTTCCTCTCCTATCATCTTGAAGACGAGCGGGGCAGCCATCTTCAGAAGTCGCAATTTCTATCCGAATTGGAAGCTTCCTCATCCCTTCCGGACCGTCTGGAGCAAGTGGTTACCGAGCGGGTTGAGACCTATTATACCCGTCTTTTGCTGCCGGAAGCCCGACCTTTCCAATTGCTGGATCACGACTGGATCGATCACCAGTTGCAGGGACTGGCGTTGAGTTCTACTTCGCTCAATAAATTCTTGCGTTGTCCGCTCACCTTTTATTTCGAGCAGATACTTCGCGTACCCACTGCACGGACGGACCGCATGGGATTTGGGAAAGCCGTGCATTACGCCCTGGAAAAATTCCACAGTCATTTTCAGGATAACTCGACGGTGGAAGCTTTGATTTACCACTTCCGGGAAGGCATGGAGAACCATCAGTCTCATTTCACCAAAAAGCAATTTGAAGAACAAATTTTTTATGGGGAACAAATCCTGCCTGCCTATTACCAGGCCCGGATTGCTTCCTGGCGGTTATTAAAAGAAAAGCCTCGCGTGGAATACAGGATCACCGAAGCAGCTTATGCCGGAGTGCCTATTTCCGGTATCATAGACAAAATAGAACAACACGACCACGGCATTCGGGTCATCGATTATAAAACCGGAAAATTTGCGGCTAACAAATTAAATCCTCCACCTGATGACCTCGATCCGGGAAGCGAATACTGGAGGCAAATTGTATTTTATAAATTACTTTTAGACCAGATCCCCGAATATCGGCATCGCATGCAGGACGGAATCATGGATTTCATTATCCCGGATAACCAGGGTAAATTTGAATTCCGTACCATTTCCGTACGACCGGAGGACGAAGCAAGCGTCGGACGCGCATTGAACCATGTGTACGAAAAGATTAAAGCGCATGCATTTTATCCGGGCTGCGGCAAAGCGGATTGTTACTGGTGCGCATTGGTCAATCATCATTTTGATGTGCAGCATGTAGAGTCGTTACAGTTGGAAAGGGAAGAAATTGAAGAACAAGATTAATAAATGGAATTCATGAAAACCATATTTACCAGTCTCCTACTCGCACTTATTGGCTATGGCCAGGCGCAAGTTGCACCGGGTTATTTCCCCTACGAATGGGATAACGCCAAAGGCAAGATGTATCTGTACGTCGATAAGCTGGACCAGGAATTTTTATACGTCAATTCACTCCCTGCAGGTATTGGATCCAATGATATCGGCCTGGACCGTGGACAGATCGGTGATGAGGGTGTGGTGAAATTTACGCGTTCCGGTAATAAAATCCTCCTTATTAAAATCAATTACGACTACCGGGCGGTCAGTGATGACATCCTGGAGCGTAAATCGGTGGAACAAGCCTTTGCCCAGTCGGTACTGTGGGGATTTGATGTGGATAAAGATTCGACGCTAGGTGCCAGAATTGACCTTACCCCTTTCCTGCTTCGTGATGCCCATGGCGTTGCAAACCGACTTGCACAGACCAATCAGGGCAATTACTCCCTGGATAAAAGTCGTTGTGCGCTTTACCTTGAACGCACGAAAAACTTTCCGAAAAATACGGAGTTTGAAGCAACCATAACCTTTACCGGCACCCCGAAAGGCGGGTGGATCCGTTCGGTAACGCCAGACCCAACTGCCGTGACGGTTCGCATGCATCATTCGTTCATTGAATTGCCAGGACCTGGATACGAGCCAAGGGAATTTGATCCCCGGAGCGGATACTTCGGCACCTCCTATGCGGATTATGCTACTCCCATAGAATCCTCGCTGTTAAAACGGTTTATAACCCGTCACCGCTTACAAAAAAAAGACCCCAACGCCGCTAAAAGCGAGGCGGTAGAACCTATCGTCTATTATCTCGACCCGGGTTGTCCTGAACCCATCCGGAGTGCACTGCTTGATGGTGCCCGGTGGTGGAACCAGGCTTTTGAAGCAGCAGGCTATATCAATGCATTTCAAGTGAAAATGCTGCCTGCCGATGCCGATCCGATGGATGTTCGTTATAACCTGATCCAATGGGTTCACCGCTCCACCCGTGGATGGTCCTATGGTGCCGGAATCAATGATCCGCGTACCGGAGAGATCATCAAAGGTCAGGTTTCACTGGGTTCATTAAGAGTTAGGCAAGACTTTCTGATCGCACAGGCACTCCTTTCTCCCTATGGAAAGAGTGATGACAATGACGGCCCATTGCTTGAGGTAGCTTTAGCCCGTCTGCGTCAGTTAGCGGCCCATGAAGTAGGGCATACCCTTGGGCTGGCCCATAATTTTGCAGCCAGCACCAATGACCGGTCCTCCGTAATGGATTATCCACATCCATTGTATGAGGTGACCGCAGACGGTCATGTTACTGCTGCAAATGCCTATGATGATAAGATCGGCGCCTGGGATAAGCGGACCATTTTGTATGGTTATCAGGATTTTCCTGCCGGTACCGATGAACATGCTGCTTTACAATCTATCCTGCAGGAAAATGAAAAGATGGGCTTACGCTACATATCCGACCGGGACGCCCGGGCAGCCGATGGTGCCAACCCTTATGGCCACCTGTGGGACAGCGGATCGGAAGCCGCTGAGGAATTAACCCGCCTCATCAGCGTTCGGCAAGCAGCGCTGAATCAATTTGGTTTAAATACCATCCGCACCGGAGCTCCTCTGGGAACGCTGGAAAATGCACTGGTACCATTATATCTCCTCCCCCGCTATCAAATCGAAGCGACCAGCAAGGTAATCGGTGGCGTCGAGTATGCCTATGATGTCAAAGAAGTCAATACCGCTAAGGTTACGCCAGTATCCCCCGGAGATCAGAAAGCGGCGATGGAAAGCCTTTTCGCCACACTAGATCCGAAATATCTGGTTATTCCGGAGTCAATTCTCCAATATTTACCCCCTCAACCCCTGGGATATAGCCGAGACCGCGAATTATTTAAAATTTACACCGGCCAAACCTTTGACCCGCTTGGGGCTGCCGAGTCATCAGTTCAAAATACCCTGGGCTTTATGTTGGTCCCAGCCCGTCTCGCCCGGGTCGTGGAACAGCATGATCGTTTTCCGGAAGCCCATATGTCCCTGTCGGATTATCTGATGGCCATCTCCAAACATGTAGGTTCCAATACCGGAAAATCGGCGATGGAGAAAGAAATCGGTCGTCTCACGGAAAAGCGCTTCTACTACACCCTGATGGATGCCATGAAAAAAGCCGATGTTTCCGCACAGGTACGTGCAGAAGTACTCTTCTTTATGAGTAATGCCATTGATCATCTGAACTCCGGCGGACAGGATGTTTCTGATCAGGCTCATCGCTTTGCCTTAGCTCAAGCTATCAAGGCATACTTGGATGATCCGGGTGAGTTTTCTGTTCCGGAAGCCAAAGATATGCCGGACGGATCGCCGATCGGAATGGAGTGTATGAGTGGCGAGGTCTTGAACCATTGATTATCGATTAGGCCCGGCTGCCGGGATTTTCAGGAGAAATGATCCGGAGGTATTTTGTCACTTCCTTTTTGACATCCGGAAAAAGGAAGAATAGTCCTATCATATTAGGAAATACCAGGGCAAGAATCATGGAGTCACTGAATTTAATGACCGCATCGAGGGTTACCGATGATCCCAGGACCGTGAATGTCAGAAAAATTATTTTGTAGACCATCGCTGTTTTCCTTCCCCGGCCAAATAAAAAGGACCACGCCTGCAGTCCATAGTAGGACCATGAAATCATGGTTGAGAAAGCAAATAACAACACTGCAAAAACCAACAAATATGAAAATCCCGGGAGCGTGGCGTCAAATGCCATCGAAGTGATGTTCACCCCGCCAATGCGTTCGCCGGTCGCTGTTAACAAGACTTCGTTGTTGACCACATCGCCATAAGCAAAAACACCTTCTGAGTTGAAAAGAATGATGACCAATGCCGTCAGGGTACAAATGATGACTGTGTCAATAAAAGGTTCCAATAAGGCCACCAAGCCTTCAGAAGCCGGAAATTTGGTCTGTACGGCAGCGTGAGCTATGGCAGCAGAGCCTGCACCGGCTTCGTTGGAGAATGCAGCACGTCGAAAACCTTGAATCATAACTCCAAAAAATCCACCTGCAATGCCTGCTTTGGGTGTGAATGCTTCGTCGATTATTTGCCTGAAAATACCACCAAGTTCTCCGGTATGAGCAAACAGTATAAACAGTGCCGCTCCAACATAAAGAATGGCCATGAAGGGTACAATCTTTTCCGTTACCCTGGCTATCCGCTTGATGCCACCTATGATGATAACCCCCACGAGTAGAGCCAAAACGATCCCAATGTAAAATCCGGTAGATGGCGTATGGAGGGAAAACCTGGAAATTAATTGCGCCGCCGCCTGATTGGACTGGAAGGCATTTCCTCCCCCAAAGGAAGCGCCCACGCACAACACGGCAAAAGCAACGCTGAGTACTTTACCTAACCAGGGCATCTGCCTTTCTTTCAGGCCTTTGGAAAGATAGTACATCGGCCCACCGAATACACTGCCAGCCTTGCTGATCTCGCGGTATTTTACGCCTAGTGTACATTCGACAAATTTTGAGGACATACCCAATATGCCAGCGACGATCATCCAGAAGGTAGCTCCTGGGCCTCCTATGCTGATCGCTACGGCAACCATAGCTATGTTCCCTAGTCCAACGGTACCCGAAACCGCAGTTGCGAGGGCCTGAAAGTGGTTGACTTCGCCGTAATGACCTTCATCTTTAATGGTATCCGGAATATCATTCTGTAGCTTCCTGCGTTCCAGGTGATCGTACTTGCCTCGGACGATCCGGATAGCTAATGCAAAGTGCCGGATGTTCACAAACCGGAAATAGAAGGTAAACCAGAGCGCTCCAAGCACCAAAAGGATGAGTACAATCGGGACGCCCGCTATCGAAGAAAAGACGAATCGTTCCCACCAAAGTGCGACAGGCATAAACGAATCGTTGATCTTTTGGTCCAGACCGGTTGCTGTCTGGGCCCAGCCGGAAACACAGGCAAACAACAGGATGAAGCTCCCGGTCAAGGACCATGCTCTTAAAGTATTCATTGGGTTTGGATTTAGATTGACCCAATGTTCGGAGGGTATGCTCAACAAATGATGAAATGTCAGAACGAAAGTTAAAATGTCAGTCATGAGGTTTACTGACAATTGAGTAATAGATGACAGTTTTATTATCCTTTAACCCAGTCTGTTATACCTCCTCTATATGAAGCTGTGAGACGGGAATTCTGAGGCGAATTCGCCGACCTTTATCCTGATCAAATTCAAATAACGCCTCTTTAAGTGGTTTTTCATGACGGTCTCTAACCCATCTATCTTTGCCAAATAAACCATCCAGGATCGATTGGATCAGCCGTTTGATTTCATTGTAGTCATTGATGGCATAAGCTTTCCGGCGTGTATCCATGCCTTTAGGTTTTATCTCCAGCCATCCTCCTGCCGGATCGTTCAATTTGCATTCGACAAACGAATGGAGTAACTGGTGCATCGCCGGAGTTAAGTTTATTACCTCCTTTGAATTGTTTTTGACGCCCTGAATCTGAATGCGATGGCGTCTTCCGGGTAGCGACACTTCCGGTGTGGTCATCCAGATCGAAACCAGAGCTGGATCAAGTTGCAGGGACTCACTTATGGCTTTAACCCAACTTAAGGCCAAAGCAAAAAAGAGCATAATCAACAGTGTCTTAAAGATGGCAGACAAAAGGACGAGATTGATCACATTATCGGTGAATTTATACAATTGTGCCGCCAGGGTTAACAGGATAAACAACAGGGACAGGTACGCCAGTAGTTTAAGGCCACGATTGATGAAGGACTCCCATAATACATTTGCCAACAGGAATAAAGTCATGAAAGCATAATAAACATCCGGTTCACTCACAAACTTCATGGATTGGCCACTCATCATTTTATTCAAGGTGGGCAACAGGCAGAAGAGGAAAGGCAATCCTACTATTAATGGCCAATATCTTTCCTGTGTTAATGGGCGCAACCACTTAGGCTGGTGTCTGAACCAGGGTAATGCCAATAAGATCAATAAGCTATTCAATAAGGAAAATATGCTGCGAAATCCATTTAATTGGAGCGATTGTATATCCGTCAGCGATTCAACGCCTTGTGAATAATAGACTTCTACACCGCCTGAAAAGCTCCAGCACAAGATGGACAAGGCCAAATACACCTGTCCGATGTCCTGTTGTTTTCGTCCCAGGTGATACCAAATGGAAAACAGTCCGGCGAAGGCAAAACCACACACGATCAATTGCCACCATCCGTAAAAGTTCAACGTTTGTATGGATACCAATACAGTTTCGGTAAAAAAGTGAACTCAATGATATTGAAAAAGATCGTTATTACTAAACGATGAAGCGGTCCTTTATGGCTTGAGAAGGAACCGGGCAGGTCGGATAGGTTCCAAACCAGCGATAACGGTTACGAGCAATCCAGTCGTAAATGGCATCGCGCAGCGGACTTGGAATCACCCGGAAAACCCGGAGCCATCGCCAGGGAGCAGGTAATAATCCCAGTATTTCCAATACGGCGGTGCTTCGGTCATAAAGTTTACCATCTTTCCAAAGGAGAACGGAGTCCATCTTAGGTAGCTGGCCGGTCGTCTCTTTAAGCAGTTGGCTGGCAAAATTGGAATCCAGGGCAGCTACCCGGAGGTGTTCTTCAGGATCATGACGCAAAACCCAAAGAATGGACCGGTTACACAGGACACAAATGCCATCATACAAGAGAAAAGCTTGGGATTCACGTTCCATACAGAACTAAACACCCGATCAGGGTTCGATGTTTGCTTGTCTTATCAAATCGTACAATTCCTGGATGCGGCTAATGGTCAGAAGCCGGGTTCCCGAAGGTACTTTTATGCCTTTGATATTATAACCGGACAGCACAAAGGTGTCCATGCCCAATCGCTGTGCTTCCTGGATTCGTTGTTCGATGCGGTTCACTGCACGTACTTCACCGGTCAAACCCACCTCGGCGGCAAAACACCAATTGGACGGAATAGCTATTTCTTCCAGAGATGATATCAAGGCGGCAGCCACCGCCAGATCCATGGCCGGGTCCATTACTTTGAGTCCTCCTGCAATATTCAGGAAAACATCCTGTTGGCCGAAGTTAAATCCGCACCGTTTCTCCAAAACCGCCAGGATCATGGAAAGCCGGCGCAGGTCAAATCCGGTCGTCGAACGCTGGGGTGTACCGTAAACTGCAGTGCTTACCAATGCCTGGGATTCGATCAGAAGTGGACGCATTCCTTCCATGGTAGCTCCGATGGCAGCGCCACTCATCTGTTCTTCGGACTGAGACAATAACAGTTCGGATGGGTTGGTCACGATCCGTAAACCGGCTGCGGTCATCTCATAAATACCCAGCTCATCCGCTGAGCCAAACCGGTTTTTTAACGTCCTCACCATCCGGTAGGTGTGATGCCGGTCTCCCTCAAACTGCAGCACTACGTCAACCATATGCTCCAATAATTTGGGTCCGGCAATGGAACCTTCTTTGGTAATGTGTCCGATGATGACCACCGGTATTTGCGATTGTTTGGCGAATTGCATGAGTGCTGCCGTACACTCCCGGATCTGGGTAACGCTTCCGGGTGCGGCATCCAATGATTCCAATTGGATGGTCTGTATAGAGTCGATTACCAGCAGGTCAGGATCCAGCCGCTTTGCTTGCTTGATGACCTTCTCCAAGTGGGTCACAGCCATAAACAAGGCTGAATCGGTTTGTGTCGTGGTCCGGGTGGCGCGCAGCTTGATTTGCTGCAGGCTTTCTTCACCGGAAATGTAAAGGGTCGTTTGGGGATGTTGGAGTACTACCTGAAGCAATAAGGTTGATTTCCCGATACCCGGCTCTCCGCCGATGAGAATAAGGGATCCTGGCACGATGCCTCCTCCGAGAACCCGGTTAAGCTCTGCATCGTGCGTGTCCAGTCGAGTGTATGCGGTGGCCGGGATATTTGAAAGACTGGTCGGTTCTTCTTCGATGGAGCTCTGCTGAGAACGTATCCCGGATTTAACGGCAACCTCTTCTTCGCGATAGGTATTCCATTCTCCACAGGATGGACATTTTCCTATCCATTTTGGAGATTCTGCGCCACAATTTGTACAATAATATATTATCTTCGACCTTACCATTAACCCTTATTACCAATCATCGCCCAAAAAGCTATAAATTAATTGTTTAGTGTTGTTACTTTTTACACTGGTCACGTCTAAAGAGTGAAATTAAGAGATAAAGTTCTTTTAATTCTGCTTATTTAGGCATAAGTAGATTGTTTTCAATTGGTTTTTTGGGGTTATGCAGGGTGCTCCAGCGCAAGCTGGCAGTGCCCTGTTTTTATTTTAGGCCACTATCTTTTCGGTTTTGTGTGCTGAAAAAAATGTAAATTGATACTCGATGCCCCTCCGTAGTAGTCCCTATTTCAGGAAGTTGAATGTTTTTTAGCTCCGACTAAATTTTAGCACGGTTATTGCCGTTAAATAGGGATAGGATAAAAAAATTAACGGATATACCTGATAATCAACGCGATTGCCACAGTTTAAATGGACATATATTGATGACATGGGTCAGCGGTTCAACATCGGCTTATTCCATGGAAACAAGACAGGCCATCTGATGGTCTATTGCAATCAAAAGATCGTCGTTATCGATTTTAATGTGCTGCGGACCAAGACTTATTCCTTCTTCATCGATGACGAGATGTGTAATCTGACTGTCGAAAGGAAAAATAACCGCTGGTACTACGGTTTGGTCATCGACCATGAGGTTGATACTCCAAAAAATGCACTTCGAAGGAAATTGAACCGGAAAAATGTATTTCAGGCGATCATTTTTCTGATCATCGTCATCCTTTCCATCTCCGCCATTACCTTGTTTTTCTCTTTTGTCTAGCCACCGCTATGCCCGTTCCGGTGCCTGATTCACTTGATTATTGGTTTCATTCCAGCTCCCGGAAACACGGTAATTTCCTTATTTTCGCGGCTAAATCATCATGCCTTGGATCCATTAGCGCTGCATATTGAAAGCCTGATCTTTGTTGCCGAACATCCGGTTTCGCTGCTTGACTTGCAGGAAACCCTTTCCCAGAATTTCGAACAGGATATTCCGGAAGAGGAAATTCTCCAGGCACTGGATCAATTGGTACTCCGTTACCGGGAAGGCGAATTCTCCTTTGAAATTGCCGAAGTTGCCGGTGGATACCAGTTTCTTACCAAGGGATCCTACTTTAATACCGTAGGAACCTGGCTTCGCATCACCAATAAACGCAAGTTATCCAAGTCTGCCCTGGAAACCCTGGCACTAATCGCTTACAAACAGCCTGTCGCCAAAGGAGAGGTTGAACAAATCCGGGGCGTTAACTGTGATTACGCCATTCAGAAACTATTGGAGAAAGAACTTGTTGAGATAGTAGGTCGTGGAGATGGTCCCGGCAGACCGTTGCTTTATGCCACAGCACCAAAGTTTCTGCATTATTTTGGATTAAAAAATATGCAGGATCTGCCACAACCTAAAGATTTTAAACAAGCAGATTCCGAAATCGGCAGCATTCCGGAAATCGAAGAAATGGTTGCCTATGACAATGAAGAAGAATGATCCGCTTGAGCTCCCCGTCAACCGGGTTGCTGAAAGTGGCTTACTGACCATTAACCTGGAACATTTTTATCCGGATGCCCCATTCTATACCTTTGACCTGAAACCCTATCTTTTCCGGGAATTAATTCTGAAAGAAAAGGAATTCCGTGAAGCCATGAAGCGGTTTGACTGGTCGGTGGTCCGGGATCATATCTTATTGGTAACCTGTAGCGCCGATGCCGTTATCCCTCTGTGGGCATACATGCTGATCGCGTCTCATGCCCAGCCTTTTGTTAAAGACCTCTTCCTGGGCAATCAGACAGCATATCTGGATGCATATTACCACAAATGCATCTACGACCTTCCATTGGACGAATACCGCGATCAACGGATCGTGATCAAAGGATGTAGTGACAAGCCGGTTCCGGTCGGTGCTTATGCAGCCCTAACCCTCCACCTGCGCCCCGTAGCGCGAAGCCTGTTTTTTGGCGAACCATGCTCCACCGTACCCATATTTAAGGTGAGTAACCTACTGAAAGGTTAAAGTTCTGGCGGGTCTTCGGTTATTTATTTACCTTAGGTGGCTAAAAATCAATAAGATATGCACCTTTTCAAGAACTTCGCTGTATTTCTGGTGGCCGGATTTGTGGTGATGCTCTTCATTTCATATACCTCCCGGGAGGAAGAATTGCCCCAAGCTACCGCTGGATTATCCGCCCCTTACGAAAATGAGATCCTTCCGCAAGTCATCAAAAGCATCCCCCTTGACAAGGAATATACCTTTGCCGGGGAGACTGTTCCCCTTGACAATTTCGATGTCTACGAACGCTTTGATCGCGAAATGCTGGTTAACTCGTATTGGCATTCGAGTACCGTATTGAATATCAAAGCGGCAAACCGGTATTTCCCCATTATGGAGCCGATCCTCGCCGAGGAAGGCGTACCGGACGATTTTAAATACCTGGCAGTGATTGAAAGCAACCTGCGTAATGAGACCTCTCCAGCCGGAGCCAGAGGTATCTGGCAATTCCTGAAGAGTATCGGTGCCTATTACCAGCTTGAAATCAATGACGAAGTGGATGAACGCCTTAATGTGGAAAAATCTACCTATGCGGCCTGTAAATACCTTAAGGACAGTAAACGAAAATTTGGATCCTGGACCTTGGCAGCTGCCGCCTATAACATGGGTGATACCAGACTACGGAAAGAGCTGGACATGCAAAAAACAGACAACTATTACGACCTTAATTTAAATGACGAAACTTCACGTTATGTATTTCGTATCTTAGCTGTGAAAGAAATTCTAAAAGATCCCCAAGCATTCGGGTTCATTATCGAGCCCAAACAATTGTATCAACCTCTGGACAAATTCAAGATCGTCGAGGTTAAATCAGGTATTCCGGACCTGGGTCTTTTTGCCGCGGACAACGGCATAACCTACCGGATGCTGAAGGTGTACAATCCCTGGTTGCGTACCAGTAGGCTTACCAATAAAACCGGGAAATCTTACGAAATAAAAGTACCGGAGACTGCTGATTAACGCAACCGATTTGACTTCCCTTCTCTATTACCCGGAGGCATTTTTAACCCATAAAATGCTTCACCATGAATTGGAGATTTTTGACCCTTTTCCTGACTTGTATTTCTTCCGTAAATGCACAAACAACATGCGATTCCGATCGCACAGCTCCTGATCTAAAACTATATTCTGGCATCGCTACGATTGCTCTGGATCAGGACTCGTCCATACGCATCTATGCCAAAGACTTTGATGCCGGGACAATCGATGATTGTACCCCTGCTACCGATCTGATTTTTTCATTCAGCGAAAATCCATCGGACACAGAACAATGGATCTCCTGTGCCGATGCCGGTATGACCGTTTTAACCATCTTTGTGCAGGATGCCTCGGGAAACCGTACTTCAGGGACGGTCGCCGTACATATCACTGGGATCCAATGTCCACAAGTACTCCATGAGGTCGGTTTATTAATCAACCTGATGAATTTCAAAACAAATTATCCTACAGCAGTGGGCACTCCGGCATTGAAATTATCTGTTGGCGCCGGTAGTAATTCCATCCCTGTCCCCGACACCTACTATTCGGTGGAACGTGCCGGATCAGGCATCTATGTAACATTTACCCCGAAATTTTATACCGTTTATGCCGGAAAATCGGTTTCTGTATCCCTGATTGACCTGGATTTGGACATCATCAATGGGGTGTCCACGTTGGATGTATTGGCCATTCAAAAACACATCCTGGGCATACAAAAGTTCTCAAACAATTATTACACGGAAGCTGCCGATATCAACGGTGATGGAAAAATATCTGCCATTGACATCATTGAATTGCGCCGTGTCGTCTTAGGGATTCTGGACACCTGGCGATTTGTGCCAAATTGGCGTTATGATTTCCAGTCGGAACCCTCCTTTATGGTTGAGGAGTTGCACCAGAAAACAATCAATTGCCTTGCTGTTAAGACAGGCGATGTGAATTAGAATTTCCTGTTCAATTAATGCGCCTCTAGCCAGTTTGCTCCTGTTCCCATGCCAACTTCGATAGGCACTTTCAGGTTGGGCAAAGCATGCTTCATTTTGTCTTCGACGATGCTTTTGACTTGGTCCAGTTCTCCCGGCAGTACATCAAACACCAATTCGTCATGGACCTGTAAGATCATTTTGGATTGCAGTTTTTCCTGTAGGAATGCATCGTGAATTGCAATCATGGCAAGTTTGATCATGTCGGCAGCTGTACCCTGTATCGGCGTATTGATAGCGATCCGCTCGGCGTTACTTCTCGATAAACCATTGCGGGAATTGATATCCCGGAGTATCCGACGACGTCCCGACAGGGTTTTTACATATCCATGATCCCGGGCAAAGGTCACGGTTTGTTCCATGTAGGCTTTCAGGCCTTTGTATTGTTTGAAATAGTTATCGATCAACTGGCTGGCTTCTGCTCTTTTGATACCGAGTTGTCGCGATAGATTAAGCGACCCGGCACCATAGATAATGGAGAAGTTGACTGTTTTGGCATTACGTCGCTGGTCCGCACTCACTTCATCGATGGGCACCCCATAGACCCTGGCTGCTGTTGCCCGGTGGATGTCCAGATTTTGCTCGAAAGCTTCAAGCATCGCTTCTTCATGACTCAGATCAGCTATTAACCGCAATTCGATCTGGGAATAATCCGCAGAAAGCAGGAGGTGACGCTCGTCCCTTGGGATGAATGCTTTCCGGATCTCCCGGCCAGCTTCATCCCGTATGGGGATGTTTTGCAAATTGGGGTTTTCTGAAGACAACCGTCCGGTCGCGGCGCGTGCCTGATTGTAGGAGGTATGAATCCGGCCCGTGCGGGGGTTAATCATGTTCGGCAGCGCGTCCACATAAGTGGATTTAAGTTTGCTTAATTTCCGGTGGTCCTGAATGTGGGCAACAATGTCGTACTGCAATGCGAGTTCACTGAGCTTATCTTCATCGGTGGAATATTGACCCGTAGCCGTTTTCCTCCACCGGTAAGGTAGTTTCAATCTTTCAAATAACACCTCGCCGACTTGCTTGGGAGAAGCAATGTTAAAATCTACCCCGGCCAGCTTGTAAATCATGCGTTCTTCTTCCAAAATCTGTTTTGCCAGTTGTACGGAATAATCCGCAAGCATCTTGGCATCTACTCTTACCCCTTCGTATTCCATGCTTGCCAGGACCTGGATCAACGGCGACTCAATACTGTCATACACCTGCAGGACCTGTTCTTCTTTGGCTTTTGGAAACAGAACTTTATAAAGCTGCCAGGTGATGTCGGCATCTTCTGCGGCATATTCTTTTACTTTTTGCTTATCGACATCCCGCATCGAAAGTTGTTTGGCTCCTCGCTTACCAATCAAATCTTCAATCGGAATCATCTTATAGTTGAGGTAGTTTTCCGATAGATTATCCAATTTGTGCCTCTGATCCGGTTCCATCAGATAATGTGCAATCATCGTGTCCCATAAGGCCCCCTGGACTTCGATGCCATACCATTTTAACATCAACAGGTCATATTTGATGTTCTGGCCTACTTTGGCAATAGCCGGATTCTCAAATAACGCTTTAAACAGATGGATTTTTTGTTTGGCGGCCTCCTGATCTTCCGGGAAGGATATATAATAAGCCTCGCGATCTTTCCACGACAGGGAGAGCCCAACCAGTTCTGCCTCATTGGGATCCAGACCGGTAGTTTCGGTATCGAAGCAAAACAAGGTTTGCTTTTCAAGTTCAGCGATCAGATTCTTGATTGCTTCGGTGTTATCCACCAGCCGGTAGGTATGGTGCGTGTTTTCAGCATTTTTATCAGCCACCGCATACGCAGGCGTCGGAGTAGCCAATTTTTCCGATACTTTACTGTCAACGGGATTTCCAAACAAATCCTTCTGGGTCTCTTTATCCTCTTCGCCCAGGATGGCATGGGCGAGGGTTCTGAATTCGAGCTCTTTGAATATATCCGTTAACACCTCCCGGTTTACCGGTTCGATTTCATAGGCTTTCGCATCAAATTTTACCGGGGCGTGGAGATCGATGGTGGCCAGTTTTTTGGATAGCAATGCCTGGTCCGCATATGTTTCGACACGTTCCTTCAGCTTGCCCTTCAATTCATCCACATGTGCAATGACTTCTTCCACGCTTCCGTAATCTTTCAGCAATTGTATGGCGGTTTTTTCACCGACACCTGGTATGCCCGGTATATTATCCACTGCATCACCTTTAAGTCCAAGCACGTCAATAACCTGATCGATGCGCTGGATATCCCAACTTTCCAGGATTTCCTTTACGCCCAAAATATCAATCCCATTACCTTGCCGGCTGGGCTTATACAACAGGATATTATCGCTGACCAACTGCGCATAATCTTTATCCGGGGTGACCATATAGACCGTAAAACCCTCTTTTTCTGCCTGCTTGGCGATCGTTCCAATTACGTCATCGGCTTCATAACCGTCCATTTCAACAATAGGAATGTTAAAACCTTCGACAATTTTGCGGATATAGGGAAATGCAACCTGGATGTCTTCGGGTTGTGATTCCCGATTTGCCTTATAGGGCTCATACATCAGGTGCCGGAATGTCGGTGTATCCAGATCAAAAAAAACTGCGATGTGGGTAGGTTTTTGATTTCGCATCAAATCCCATAATGTTCGGACAAAACCAGTAATGGCTGAAGTATTTAGCCCTTTGGAGTTGATCAGTGGCCGATTGATAAATGCAAAATGAGCCCGGTAAACAAGGGCATGTCCATCCAATAAAAAGAGCTTCTTTTCCGACATAGTTGTTGCGATGTTGTATTAGTGCAATGTTACGACAACTTTACTAAACCGGTAAGTCATTCCTGGATGCCCGCCGGTTTCGGCTAAACAAAAATCCCCGGCCTTGCGGGACCAGGGATTTTCTTGGGTTATTATCCGTATGATAGTTTACTTCTTGGAGGAAATCGCGTAGGAGAACCCTAATATCCAATACGTTTGCAGGGGGTTTTCACCCTGGTCGAGCTTCCCTTCGGAGATTGCCGCTAAGGATTCCTGCTTGTTGTTACGCAACCCGATGTCCAGGCCGATTCCAACCCCTTTAACTGCCGTACTGAATCCATTCACCCAGGTCCAGTTGTTAAAGTCAGCGCCTTTATAACTGAAAAAAGCTGATAAATTTGATTTCCAGGCAACTCCTTTGGTGATCTGCCGGGTGTAGTCTGCGACTACTTTGCACCCCAGGGTGGATTCGTAATCAAAATTACCACTGGAAAAAACAAAGTTGTAGTTCAAAGGATGCAAGACGACCACCAGGTCTTTGACCGGCGTCCAGGTGGCACCTGCTCCCAGGTCCAGATAACCCGGATCATTAAATTTTCCATCCAGGATTGAAGTGCGGTATTCACCGAGTCCTGAAAGGGCAATTTTATCCGAAAGTTTGTATCCGTATAGAGACATCAGGTTAAAGGCGTCTGCAGCTACCTGAAATCCGGTAGGGTCATTGGTGACATCCTTATCATTAAATTTTATCCAGCCGAGTGTGAGGTTAGCACTGTTGCGCCAGAATGCTTTTTGGTAATCTGCGTTGGCAAATCCGGTCAAGGTGGTTCCGATATTTGCTGCCGAAGTGTTGGGCTGGGCTTTGGATAACCAGTTATTAAATCCGGAAAGATTAAGTCCCAGGTTGCCTAACAATCCTTTATCCCAGCGGGGATAGGGCGTCAGTTGTTCTGTCAATGCTGCAATTTCTCCTTTTAGACCATCAGCCTGGCTGGTCAGTCCGGCCAGATCTGCTTCCAGTTTTGCTAATTCGGCTTGTTTTGCTTCCTTTTGCTTCATCAGGTCATCGGTTGTCTGGGCGGTCAACTGACCCAGCATTATGCTACCGAAAACCACTACGAGTAAACCAATTCTTTTCATCATTTTAGGTGTTTGATTTTTAGCGAATTAAAATGAAATTTCCGGATGGTGCTTTCGTTTTGAACTTTTCCGGCACCTGGGGTGGTTTTCGGGGGTTGCTGTTTAATTCGGCGGGTACAAATCTAGCAAGGATTCTAATCCTCAATTAATTTTTGGTTGCGCTTGTGTAAGGTAACCTGCTCCTGGGTAAGTTTTCGAATCGGGATAAAAACCTGGCCTTGACTGGTATACAAGGTCATGTTGCTGCGACCCATGGCAACGATTTGACCGCGTACATTGCCAATGCTGATTTCATCGCCGATTTGAAACTGATCCTGCAGATAAAAGGATGTAAGAAAGTTACTTACCAGGTCTTTTGAGGCTAAGCCATAGCCAAGGGCAAAGGCAAATACTGCTCCGGCAACAACAATCAGGATGTTATTTTGCAAGAAGGAGGTGTCTATTTCCACCTGCTTCAGCGCTATTACAAATACATTGATCAGCAGAAAATAAAAAATACCGTTGGAGATCAATTTGGCACTGGGTATGGCCAGGGATGTTGTGACGGTAAGCAGGGTCTGACGCAACATATCAGCCAGGATCAGGCCGATGAAAAGCACACCGATGCCTACCACCAGTTTCGGAATGAAATTGATCAACCGTTCGATAAGGTCAGTAATCGTAGGTATGTTGATGATCTCGGTGACCACCATGATGACCATTAACAACAGGAAATAATAGATGATTTTACTGATGAATACGGATAACTTAACCTCCATTTTGGAGTTTTGCACCACATCGATTTTCTCCAGTCTTTCTCCAAATCGATCGATTCCGATCTTCGCCAGCAAGTTTCGGAGGAATCTACCGATCATCCGGGCAATCATCAAGCCAATAAACAGGAGTACAATGGCAACCAATATTCTGGGCAATATGCCGGCTAATTGTTTTAGTAGTTCCGATAAAAAAGGAAAGGAAAGATCCATTATTCCTGCGGTTATTGTTGCTCCTGAATGGTGTTAGGTGGTTGTCTGCGTGGTGCCCTGGTACCAGGCTCGGTACCCCCAACCACCTGGACAATAATTTTAAACATTTTAGGCAGATAAAGTTCGAATAAATCTCCAAATAATCGAAAGAAACCCATATTCTGCCTCAAATTATTACCCACGTCTTCCGGGGGCTGCCGGTGGTTGCGGATCAGCTCTTCTTCCCAGGCTTTAAAATTGTTTTCCTGTTCCATACAGGTCAGAATTTATATTGATTTAAACAGCTTCTCATGTATAACTCTAAATTTCTCCTTGGCTCTCAGTATTTGCATTTTAATTGCTGATTCCGTTTTCTCCATGGATTCTGCAATATCCCGGATCGAGAGGTCATCCTGATATTTCATGAGCAATAGGGCACGATCGATCACTGGAAGTTCTCCCATCACGACCTTCAGTTCATGAATTTTGGTTTCCAAAAGGTACTTATCATCGGTTGTATCATCCTGGACATCGAGCCGATCCCACGCCTCATCCGGCATCATGACGTCGTACTTCCGTTTCCTTACCTGATCGATGCAATAATTATAGGTGATCGAGTACAACCAGGTAGAGAACTTGGATCTTTCTCCAAAATCCGCCAATCGCAGTACAACTTTAATGAAGATATCCTGTAGTGCGTCCTCCGCCCAAATTTCGTCTTTCAGCAGTGTAATACACTTGGCAAAAACTTTGGGTGCATAGCGATCGTACAATTCGTTGAAATACCATTGCTGCTGCGTAAGCAAATATTGACTGACGAGCATTTCATCACTAACCTTATTTCTAGTATTTTTATTCAACGTTTGTAAGGGGCTTGGCCGTGATGCAACATTAAGACGCAATATGTACTAAAAGTAACAAGATCATGTACGTTATTTGGGGAATGAAAATGAAAGTTAAAATTAAGAATTTCCTGGTTTTGGCTTTAATAGCTTTAACCGTGACCGCTACCTGGAGTCAGGAAGCTGAAAGTGAGTTTATCAAATCCATCTACGATCAATCCTTGACTAAAGGATCCTCCTACGATTGGCTTCATTATCTCACGAAAAAAGTGGGTGCGCGACTGAGCGGGTCGCCTCAGGCTGCGGCTGCCGTAGAATACACCAGGCAAATGCTTGACAGCCTTGGCCTGGACCGGGTATGGTTGCAACCCGTGGATGTACCTCACTGGGTGCGTGGAGAAGCAGAACAGGTGCGTATCATCAATTCGACCGTGTTGGGTACTCAGGATCTTCACGCCACCTCACTGGGAAACAGTGTGGGAACCGGACCGCTGGGATTGGTCGGGGAAGTGATTGAAGTGAAGAGTCTGCAGGAGGTGGAAGATCTTGGCCGAGCCAAAATTGAAGGCAAGATTGTCTTTTACAATCGTCCGATGGATAAAACCCTACATCGCACGTTCATGGCCTATGGCGGGGCGGTGGACCAACGAGGTGGTGGCGCTTCGCAGGCCGCAAAGTACGGAGCAAAAGCAGTACTTGTCCGCAGCATGACGACGGCCACAGATGATGTTCCCCATACCGGGGCACTCCGTTATCAGGACGGTGTACCACAAATTCCTGCACTGGCGATTGCCACCAGAGACGCCGATTTATTGTCTCAATTATTGAAGCAGGAAGCTGTAAAAGTTTTTCTCCGCAACACCTGCCGGATGCAGAAACCTGAACCATCTTTTAATGTCGTCGGTGAAATCACCGGATCGAAATACCCCAATCAGGTGATCCTGGTCGGTGGGCATCTGGATTCCTGGGATGTCGGCGAGGGTGCTCACGATGATGGCGCCGGTTGCGTCCAATCCATGCAGGTCCTGCAAACACTGAAACGGTTAGGATATCGTCCGCAACATACCCTTCGTTGCGTCCTCTTTATGAATGAGGAAAATGGTGGCGCCGGCGGAGAAGCATATGCTAAAGCGGCCATTGCCGATAATATTTTCCATTTGGCAGCCATCGAGTCCGATGCCGGCGGATTCCTCCCGCTGGGTTTTGGCTTAAGTGCCGATGCCGAGGTAATCGATCATTATCTGGAAATGGTCATGCCATTTAACGATTATTTGCAGCCATTAGGGCTGGAGCTCACTAAAGGAGGTGGCGGTTCCGATATTGGTCCGTTGCGTCCTCAAAAAGGGATGCTGTTCGGACTTTCACCCGATTCACAGCGTTATTTTGATTACCACCATACGCATATTGACACCTTTGACAAGGTGAACGAAAGAGAATTGACCCTGGGCGCAGCCGCTATGACTACTTTGGTTTACTTGTTGGATCAACTGGGCTCCCCATGAGCCAGTCCGTTCGGTTGCACGATAAATCTTTTGTTCCTTATCTGGAACACATCGACATTCTGGCTGGTATTGAACGGCTGGCGGAAGACATCAACTCCAGGTATCCGGAGACTGTACCTCTCTTAATCAGTGTGCTGAATGGTGCATTCCGGTTTACAGCAGATCTGGTAACTTTTCTGGAAATCCCCATTGAAATTGCATTTGTACAAATCGCTTCCTATGCCGGAACGACGAGTACCGGCGAAGTAAACATCATCCGAGGCGTGGATGTTCCGGTTCACGGGCGCGATCTGATCCTGCTGGAAGACATCATAGATTCCGGCCGCACCTTACATCATTTCTGCAGCTTTCTCGAAAAAGATCATCCGCGTTCGATCCGTATTTATGCACTTTTGCGGAAACCGGACGTGGTTCAATTTACCTTACCAGAAACCAAGGTTGCTTTTGACATTCCCGATCGCTTTGTGGTGGGATATGGTCTGGATTACGATGGGTTGGGCCGCGACTTGAACGACATTTATCAATTGGCGAATTCATGACCTCTATTGCCCTGGTAATCGGTAGTTATGGATTGATTTGCGTCCTTTTTTATTTTTTCCAGCATTATTTCTTTTTCCGCCCGGAGTTATTACCCCAATCCTTCCAGTATCAGTACCCGTTTCCTTTTGAAGAAGTCAAGTTCACCATGGAGGACGGAGGCACGGTGAATGGCGTTCATTTTAAAATGCCCAATGCCCTTGGGGTGGTGTTTTATCTGAAAGGCAATTCGCGCAGCATTAAGGGCTGGGGGAAATTTGCCAAAGATTTTCTGGGCAAGGGGTATGATTTTTTCATGATTGACTACCGCGGTTTCGGTAAAAGCCGGGGAAAAAGGTCCGAAAGTATCTTGTATAGTGACGCCCAGCATCTGTACAAATGGCTGTCCAAACAATATCCTGAAAACCAAATTATCCTATACGGACGTTCGTATGGTTCCGGTATTGCCACGCGTATCGCCAGTTGGAACAACCCCAGGATGCTCATCCTGGACAGTCCGTACTACAGCTTTTGGCACCTGACCCGACGTTACGGGTTTTGGCTGCCGTTGCGGTGGGTGTTGCGCTATAAGATCCGGACCGACCAGTTTATGGCTAAGGTTGAATGCCCGGTTTACCTCATCCACGGTACCCGCGACCGGCTGATTCCCTATGCGATGAGTGTACGCCTGGCCAAGGAATTTCCCCGAGCTGTACTTGTCTCGATTCCTGGCGCTAAACACAACAATCTTCCCGCCTATTCTGCGTATCACGATGTATTGTACGCCCTGTTAAACGACGAACAACCCGATGCTTCCAGCCTGGCGGCAATTGTAGAGCAGGCTGAACCAGCCGTTTCCTGATTTTTTCATCACATCTCTTTCCCGTGAAGTGAAATTGTTGTAATTTTGCATCCGCGATTGACCCATGGTGTAACGGTAGCACTCCGGATTTTGGTTCCGTCAGTCAAGGTTCGAATCCTTGTGGGTCAACTTAAAGGGTTTCAGTGAACAGCTGGAACCCTTTTTTTATTGGGCCACAAGGATGAGAAGCCTGTCCTGAACGCAACATCGTGTAGTGAAGGAAATCCTTGTGGGTCAACTTAAAGGGTTTCAGTGAATAGCTGGAACCCTTTTTTTATTGGGCCACAAGGATGAGAAGCCTGTCCTGAACGCAACATCGTGTAGTGAAGGAAATCCTTGTGGGTTAACTTGAATGAAATTACCAAGTGAGCCCAGATTTTGCCTACACCGGCAGCAAAAATTAACTTAGCTACCATGGTGCAATGCCGCCAGCGTGATCGATCAAATCGATGGATCGAAATTATCCTAAAATGTGAATGAAATATAGATCATTATTCCTAAATCATTATGAATCGCAGAAAAATTATCCTTAATCTATGCACGAGCCTGGATTTTTTTATTGAGGGTGCAAATGGTGAAATCGACTGGTGCTTCATCGATCAGGATTATTCCATGACGGAATTTTTAGGAAAAATCGACACCATCCTGTTTGGCCGCAAAAGTTATGAGCAATTGATCGAACTCATGCCCGAAGGGTTTCCCGGAAAAACCCGGGTGGTCTGTTCCAACAATCCGGACTATGCACCCCAGGATGTCCGGGTAATCCGGGGCGATCTGAAAACCGAAGTTGCATCTCTGATTCAGGAATCCGGACTGGACATCTGGCTGTTTGGCGGTTCTGTCCTGGCCTCCGCCATGTTAGAAGAAGGCCTCATTGATAGCCTGATGATTTCGGTTCATCCTCTGCTCTTAGGTAAAGGAAAGCCGTTATTCCCCGATCTCCTTTCCCGCGTGCCACTGGAGCTTACAGATTGCCGGACTTTTTCGACCGGATTGGTCCAATTGTATTATTCGGTGCTCCATTCATAATCCTTTATTGATCGTTTCAACGGCTTTTGCGGCAGATTCCATTTCAGGGTCAAGCTGCAAGGCCTTACGGTAATTCACGAGGGCATTTGTTTTGTCGCCGCTTTTCAGGTAGGCCTCCGCCAGACTGTCCCATACATTAGGAGAACCAGGATATGCCTCAGCATTCAGGGTAAACAACCGGATTGCGTCTTGAAATTGTTCTTTCTGTAGCAGCCGGTAACCCGCCCAGTTCATATACCCTTCCCGGAACATAACCCAGGATGGATAAATTTTTCTGGCCTGGTGGTAAGCATCAATTGCTTCATCCAATTTGCCTTCTTTAAGGAGCTCAAACAACGCCTCCTCGGTCAGCGGGGAATACTTATCCTGACTGGCAAAAACTTGGGATAAGGCCGCAAACGTGGTAACCGAGTAGGGATATGCTTTAGTCACCAGTTGGAGTATGGCCTCCGCCTCCGGGTAATTTTGATCCATTGCAAACTGAATGGCCAGATCCTTCATTTCTCCTTCGTAGAAGGCCGGTAAATCCGGACCGGATAGCGCATTTATTACACCTTGTTCTTGAATCATTTGGATCAGCGGGTTCCGGTACGCCAGGAATCCATCCTGAGGATCCCACTTGTCGTATTCCATGTAATGTGCGGTAGCGAGCGCCACATCTTTGCCTTTCAAGCGCTCGACAACCCGTAATGCACCATCGATACCGGCAGAAACACCTGCTGTAGTAAGTACGGCGCCATTGTCGACAAAGCGGGTATTTTCCAACACCTGAGCGTTTGGCACCATTTCCTGTAATTTTTCCGTAAATCCATGCCAGGTAGTTACTTGCAGCCCATCCAACAGTCCCGCAGCCGCCAGGATGCGTGCCCCGGTACATACGGACATTTGCAGGGCGCCCCGTGTTACCTGTTTGTGAATCCACTGGAGTACATCCGGATCCTGCGATGTTGCTAAAGCACCCCCGCCGGGATAAACCACTATATCCGGATCCGGTGCATTGTTTATGGAATACTCAGGAACAATCTGCACAAAACCCTGTGCCGTCAGTGGCTTGCCATCCACCGAGACCGTATAGGTGTGAAATCCTTCCGTAGCCCCAAAAACTTCTCCGGGACCTCCAAAATCCAGTAACTCTACACCATCGTAAAGGAAAATGGCAACTTTGTATTCTGATTTACCCATGGTTATTTGCTGAGCATTTGATAAGGATAAAGCACAAATCAAGGCATACATCATTTGGAATTTCATAATAGTCAGGTTTAATAATTGGCTCATTCTGTCCGATATATTTTGAAACAATAAGCCAATAGAATGAATAAGAAACCATATTATTAAGGAATCTTAGCCTTGTCAAGCTTAAACCCTTGCATTAACAATAACTTGTCCGGATATGTCCGATATTATTCCTAATTCACTCCAAAAGCCGCGAAAGATCGTTTTCCTGATCCTGCCGCAAATGCATATTTTGGATTTTGCCGGTCCTTGTCAGGTTTTTTACGAAGCCAATCAGCTGGGAACCTTAAATATGAGCTTACACTACATTAGCTTCACTCCATCCTGCACAACGGAACAAGGATTGACCCTTTCAAATTTATCTTCCCCGGATAACTTAAATCTGACTACCTCTGATCTTGTGCTGGTTCCCGGTATGGATTATGCTTCTTTTTGTTCCGGAAACCTGGAGGAAGTCATGGTCCGGGTTCGACCCTGGCTGCGGGAGGTCCGAAAAAAGAATATCCCGATTGCATCAATATGCTCGGGGTCTATGATCCTTGCCGATGCGGGAATCCTCGATGGCCTAGGTGCAACCTCTCACTGGAAATGTCTGGATCAATTGAGCCGGGAGCATCCCCAGGTGAAGGTGAAACGAGATCGGCTTTTTGTCAACGACCGCAACGTTTATACCAGTGCTGGTATGAGTTCTGGCATCGATATGTGCCTTTCCATCATTGAAGAATGGTATGGACCAGTACTTGCCTCAAAAACTGCTCGAGAAATGGTGGTTTTTCTGCGCCGCAATCAAGATCACGATCAGGAAAGTGTCTACCTGGATTATCAATCGCATTTTAATGCGGCCATTCACCAGGTTCAGAATTATCTGATCGCTCACCCGGATCAAAATCCATCTTTACCAGAGCTGGCTGCGTTGGTCAATATGAGTGTGCGTAACCTTACGCGTCTGTTTAGGGAGGTCACCGGGCACACCATAACAGCGTTCAAACATCGCCTTAAACTTGAAGTTGTCAAGAGCTACTTACATAATCCTGACCTAACCCTGGCGGCAATTGCTTACCGGTGCGGATTCCGGGATGAAAGACAACTTCGCCGGATCTGGAAAAGTGCCACCGGTATAAGCTTACAGCAAAGCAGGAGATCTGCCAAACCATAACTGCCCCCTTCTTGCCAGGAGGTGACTGGATGGTACATTTTATCCTGTGAAAATGATCATCCGGCGCTTTTCATCATCCTTCAACTGGTTCCCGTTGCAACGTCTGTTGTTTACGAAGCAGTGAATGTCCGTAATTCCTATAGGCAGCCAGGGTATGGTTACTGACCGTCCTAACCATTGGCATCGTCAGTTTATGAAACCAATTCAATGGATGATAAAGAGCGCTTGTATAAAAATCTGCGGCTTCTTCCCATTCCCCATGATCTTCTATCAAAGCACCGGTTTGCACAAAACCCTGATTCCAATCGCCTTCAATCTGAGGATCAATGGGGCCCAGACCATAACCGAAAGAAAATTCCTTTTCTTTAAACAGCATCGCTTTGGCAGCCACCAATAAAGGATAATCAATGATGTGGGCATCTACTTCATGCCAACCATCTTCGAGGGCTACTTTTATCCACATATGTGACGCACCCGGTGGTAAAAAAGGGAAAGCCCAGTTGGGAAAGATGTGTTTCATGACCCGGGTATTGATCAGCCCCGCCCGAAGTCTCACCGGAATATGGGCGGCCTGGCAAAGTGCTTGCAATAAAATGGATTTGGTGTTGCAGTATCCAACCCCAAATTCGAGCGTTTGTAAAGCCTTGACATAGTCCCATACCGGAGGAAATCCGAATGGAATTTCATCGCGAACAAAATAAAAAAGTGTCCTGAATTGCTCCCTTACACGCATTCCGGGGGTACATTTCTCCCGGATAATTTCGATAATTTTGGCATGATCCGCATCAGCATAGTGCGTTCCCGGTAAATTTCTCATCGCGGATTGTTTTGCATTCAGTTAAGCTGAAAATACCTGAAGCGCAATGATATGGGTCATTCTTAAAAAAATGAATTTGCTGTGCTTTCCTCAGTCCATTTGGATTAAACTTTCCTGCGGATCAATTCCACCAGACCGCATAGCGTTGCCTGCGCAATTCCAGCGCCAGCTTTTCTTCCATTTTCAACGCCTCTTCGCGTGTATTCATGGATTCGATATGGCTATACAAACTGGGTCTGAGGAATCTACCATATTTTTGAACGATGCTGGAAGACAGATTATGGCCTTGCTTATTGCGGTATCCGGAACGGTGTTGTTCAAAACGTTCTCTGGGGTCTTTGCTGGTCATCCCGACATATAGGCATTCGAGGACACCATTGTATTGCGGGTTGGCTGATCGAAAACGGGAGTGCTCCGTAAATACTTTTCTGGATAACTCGATGACGTAAACCCGGTATTTAGCTGCCATACAGCCAAGGTAAGCCTTATCAACCAATTGAATCGAAGCCAAAAATTGAATTCGCTTACAAATGCCTGGCCAGAGCCTTCCGCCAGGATCTTATGCCCATGGCTATGCCAAACCCCACCAGTTGTGTATCATTACACAATTGATTAAACGACGACCAAATGGAAAAACACATTGCCAAAGGGACCTTCGAGGTAAAGATGAATCCTCAAGCTCAGGAACAAGCAGGTATGCACACCCTGGGCCGCTATCTTCTGGATAAAAAATTCCAAGGTGACCTTGAAGCGGTCAGCACCGTTGAAATGTTAGCTGCCGGCACCGAAAATGGCGCGGGAGCCTATGTTGCTATCGAACGTATTTCCGGCAAACTAGCTGGAAAGGAAGGAACCTTCATCCTAACCCACACGGGAACCCGCACGAAGACTTCCCAGGAATTACGGGTTGCTATTGTGCCTGGTTGTTGCACCGGAGAATTGTCCGGAATGACCGGAACGATGGAAATTATTATTGAAAATAAAGTCCACTATTACATGCTAACCTATCAATTCGAGGATTGAATGCCCGCAACGTCATCAATTTAAGCGCACGTATGGTGCATCCAGTTGTTTTAATGCTCCATTAAGCGTGTTGACTTCAGCCAATATCCGATCGTACATGGTTTTCTTCTCAGCAACCAGATTCACCAGATCATCGTAGCGTTCATAACAGCCCGGCGTTGGCCGGTCATCCTGCGCATTGACGATGGAGTACAGATAAGCGATCTGGTCATCAAGCATTGACGGATAATTGATTGGATCCTGGCGGCTTTCACTTTTAGTCTGGATGAGCTGGTTTTCCAGTTCATTGATTGCCGTGGTGAGCTGTTGACTCTGGTTTAGCCAGGATGGCTTTGAATTATCCCTTGTCCCCCAGGCTTCGAGGCTTTTTACCTGTTCCCGGATCGTCCGAATTTGTCCAATCATCCTGTGGACATCCTGAAGCAGGCCTTCACATTGCTTGGATAACTGAAATTGTGCTTGTAAATCGGCTTCCGAACAAGTCCATCGAGGGTCTATCAGAACCTGTAAGGTCTGGGAAACGGTGCGTCTGCCATCTGTAAATACAACGGTGTGATTACCGGGGACAGCCCGGATTCCACGGGTATTTGCCAGTGAAAAAACCGATCCTTTCTCCACTTTTGGCGCCGAATAGCGCAAGTCCCATAATATTCTGTTTAATCCGGGTTTTAATTCGAGTTTTTGCTCTCCTTCTTTAGGCTTTACGGCAAGGACCATGCTTTGCGTGCTATCCGGACTGGTTATGGTCAGCCGGGCCTGGGACCAATCTGCGCCGGAAGTCTGATACAAGTAGATCAATGCGCCCAGGGGAGCCTGATCCGGTGAGGTGCTGCCACCTCCATAATTATTGGATAATTGCGTCCGGTAAGCGTCCGCAATCGGTAATAATGGTTGACTGGTGGCTATGTCCGCTCGGAGCACCGGCAGATCATCCAGGATCCAGAAAGATCTGCCCTGGGTGGCAATCACCAGATCATTGCCTTTTACTTCTAAATCCGAGATGGGTACAATAGGCAAATTGCCCTGCATGGAAGTCCAGGAATTCCCATTGTCCCTGGAAAGGTAAAGACCATATTCGGTGCCTGCATACAGCAAACCCTGCCGGACAGGGTCCTCGCGAACCACTCGTACAAAGTGATCCGATGGTATTCCATTATTCCCATCGGTGAGCAGTTCCCATCCCCGGCCAAAATCATTGGTGCGGAATACATAAGGCCGATAATCATTATCGCGGTATTTGTATACCGAAATGTATGCCGTCCCGGGGGAGTGAGGAGAAACCTCTATGCTGTTTACCGTTCCCTGGGCAGGCATCCCCGCTGGGGTGATCTCCTTCCACGTTTTACCGCCGTCCCGGGTAATATGCACCAATCCATCGTCACTACCACCCCACAGCGTAAAAGGATCGTGGGGTGACTCCTCGAAGGCAAAAATGGTATTGTACAACTCCACCCCGGTATGGTCGTGTTGTACCGGTCCTCCGGGTATATCCTGCTGTGCATCGTTGTTGGTCGTCAGATCGGGGCTGATCACGGACCAGGTAATACCGCCATCGGTCGACTGATGGACAAATTGGGAACAATGGTAGATGGTATTTCGGTTAAAGTGGGAGATGTGGATCGGTGCATTCCATTGAAAGCGGTATTTAATATCCCGCGGCGCCGTTCCGTCATGCATCTGGGGATATGCTACCACATCTCTTTCCCGCCCCTGATCACGATACAATAAAGTGATCTGGCCTATGTAGTTGCCAGCAAAAATACGATCGGGGTTTTGCGGATCTACCGCCACGTAGCCACTTTCGCCACCACCGACCGGATACCAGTACTGAATTGGTGACAAACCTCCTCCGGTTTCGGAAGGAATACTAATGGTGGTATTATCCTGTTGGGCCCCATAGACCCGGTAAGGAAACTGTCCGTCTGTGGTAACCCGATAAAATTCGGCAGTTGGTTGATTGTATTGGGTCGACCAACTGGTGCCTCCGTTAAAGGATATGTTTGAGCCTCCATCGTTGGACTCGATCATCACCTGCGGGTTCAGCGGATTGATCCACAAGTCGTGATTGTCTCCATGGGGTGTAGCTATCCGGGTGAAATTTTTGCCGTCATCGGTAGACTTCAGCATTCCGGTGTTGAGAACAAAGAGGGTATGCTCCTCGGTAGGATGCGCAAATACATGACTGTAATACCAAGCACGCTGACGCAGGTTATGATCCCGGTTAACTTTTTTCCAGGAAATGCCGCCATCTTCACTTTGATAGAGTCCGCCGGTCGTTTCTTCCGCAGCTTCCTGAAGGACCCACATGCGGTCCGGATTAACTGGTGAAATGGCGATACCGATCCGGCCTACGATTCCTTCCGGTAAACCATTACGGACCTGATTCCAGGTGTCTCCCCCATCCGTGCTTTTCCATAATCCTCCTTCATCACTACCATCGACCATTGTCCAGGGCTTGCGTTCTGCCGTCCACATCCCGGCAAAAAGGATGTTGGAATAGCGGGGGTGGATAACCAGGTCTATAGCCCCGGTACGATTACTGATGAAATGGACTTTCCGCCAGGTGGCGCCTCCATCGGTCGTTCGATAGACGCCACGATCTGCCGATGGTCCAAATGCATTTCCCAACACCGCTGCATAAGCGATATCGGGGTTGTCCGGTTGAATCACAATGCGGCCGATCTGAGCCTGTATTTTCAATACATGCCGCCAGGTTTTACCCCCATCCAGGGATTTGTAAATACCGTCGCCCGGAGAAACATTGCCCCGTATGCATGCTGAACCCGCTCCGACATAAATTATCCCGGGATTGGCTTGATAGACAGCTATGGCTCCGATGGATCCAACATTAAAAAATCCATCGGATACATTCTTCCAGGTGTTACCACCGTCAACGGTTTTCCATACCCCACCCCCGGTAGTACCCATGTAATACGTAAACAAATCCGTATTGACCCCGCTTACTGCAGTGGATCTTCCACCCCGGGTCGGACCGATCATCCGGTAATGCAGCGAAGAAAGTACATCGGAAGGAACGGACTGCGCAGGCAAGTCCAAACCAAGAACGAAAAGCATTGCGAACAATAAAACGCGCTGGAGATACCGCAACATCATAAGTTTCCGGCTATTTTAATTGCTCAAAAATGCTAAAAATATTCCGGTCTATGATCTCAGGCTGCATAATTCCTGGCCTTGTGGGATAAAGAAACGGAAGGCACCAAAGCATGTATAGCCAATTGCATTAAATTCATACGAATACCATCAAAGCATCGTCTGCCATGTCACAAATCCTTCCTATCTCTGATCAGCAATTGGAATCTGCCCTGTCTTATCCCCGTTTA